>Ga0210396_10000110_pt1 | contig 145059 bp, 128 predicted proteins | sample IncBWH17OmetaG_FD_155466 | JGI IMG/M metagenome (GOLD analysis project Ga0210396, IMG submission 155466) | Forest soil microbial communities from Barre Woods Harvard Forest LTER site, Petersham, Massachusetts, United States - Inc-BW-H-17-O ...
CCTGACCCTTGATTACGCGGTCGTTCTTGCGGACGATCGGCTTCTGGTTGATGCAGGTGTTCTGGTTGGAGCGCTTGAACTTCGTCAGCTGGTAGATGTCCGAACCAACCTCACGCGAGAGCTGCGTGGGGTGGTGCTCGCCTTCTACACGGATGATGATGCGCTCGGAGTCGACCGAGTCCACGATGCCGTTACGCTTGGCCAGAATGACGGCGCCGGAGTCGCGGGCGGTGACGCCCTCCATACCGGTACCGACGAACGGAGCCTCAGCAACAAGCAGAGGAACCGACTGACGCTGCATGTTCGCACCCATCAGTGCGCGGTTCGCGTCGTCGTGCTCGAGGAACGGAACGAGCGAGGCGGCGACCGAAACGAGCTGCTTCGGCGAAACGTCAACGTAGTCGACTTCAGACTTGTTGACGAGGACGAAGTTGCCCTGACGGCGGGCATCGACGATGTCCTGAACGATGTTCAGCTTCTCGTCGAGCTCGATGTTCGCCTGTGCAATGGTGTGGCGGTCTTCTTCCCAAGCCGAGAGGTAGAAGCTGAAGGGAGCAAGATCCATGGTGCGCTTCTTGTCCTTCTTCAACTGCTCGTTCAGCTTGTTCGCCTCGTGGATCTCGAGGTAGTCGCCCTGACGCAGACCGGACTCGCCGGCGTTGGTAACGGAGACGTAGTCGAGCGCACGGCCGTCCTTGACGCGACGGTAGGGCGACTCGATGAAGCCGTACTCGTTGATACGCGCAAAGCAGCTCAGTGACGAGATAAGACCGATGTTCGGGCCTTCCGGCGTCTCGATCGGGCAGATACGGCCGTAGTGAGTCGGGTGCACGTCGCGGACTTCGAAGCCGGCGCGCTCACGCGACAGACCACCAGGCCCAAGGGCCGACAGGCGGCGCTTGTGCGTGATCTCGGAGAGCGGGTTGGTCTGGTCCATGAACTGCGAGAGCTGCGAGGAGCCGAAGAACTCACGAATCGCGGCCATAACGGGCTTCGCGTTGATGAGGTCGTGCGGCATCGCGGTCGACATCTCCTGATAGACCGACATCTTTTCCTTGATGGCGCGCTCCATACGGACGAGGCCGATGCGGAACTGGTTCTCCATCAGCTCACCGACGGCGCGGACGCGGCGGTTGCCAAGGTGATCGATGTCGTCCACCACGCCGATGTTCTTGCGCAGCTTCAGCAGGTAGCGGATGGTGCCGTAGAAATCCTCTGGGGTCAGCGTGCGCTTGTCGAGACCCTCGGAGTCCTGGTTCTCGTAGAGCTTGATGTTGAACTTGAGACGGCCTACGCGCGAGAAGTCGTACTTGCGCGGATCGAAGAACATGCCTTCGAAGAGCGCAGTCGCGGTGTCGAGCGTCGGTGGGTCGCCCGGACGCAGCTTGCGGTAGATCTCGATGAGAGCTTCCTCGGGCTTGCGAACGGAGTCGCGGCGCAGCGTGTTCGTGATGATGTTGCCCACGTCGTCGCGCTCGGGGAAGAAGACCTCGAAGCTGGCGACGCCGGACTGGAGGATCTTGTGCAGCTTGTCGGCGGTCAGCTCCTGGTTTGCTTCGTAGAGCAGCTCGCCGGTGGTGAGATCAACCACGTCGGCGGCGGTCATTGCGCCGTCGAACTCGCTGGTCTCAACCTCAACCTCTTCGACCTTGTGGCTGCGCAGACCCTTCAGGGTGTGGGCCGAGATCTTGCGGGTCGCAACGGCAACTTCCTCACCCTTTACGGTGACGGCGCTAGCCGGACGGGTTCCCTGCAGGTTGGTCGGCGTGCCCTCGGGGGCGACCTTCCAGCTCAGCTTGCCGTCCTTCACGTTGATCGTGTCGACCGTGTAGAAGGTCTTGAGTATCTCCTCATCAGTACGCAGACCGAGCGCACGCAGGAAGATGGTTCCGAGGAACTTGCGCTTGCGATCGATGCGGACGTAGAGGGTGTTCTTCTGGTCGTACTCGAACTCGACCCAGCTGCCACGGTACGGAATGATCTTGCCGAGGAAATAGGTGCGGTTGTTCGCCGTCTCGAAGAAGACGCCGGGCGAACGGTGGAGCTGCGAGACGATAACGCGCTCGGTGCCGTTGACGATGAAGGTGCCGTTCTGGCTCATGAGCGGAATGTCGCCGAAGAAGACTTCCTGCTCCTTCATGTCGCGGAGGCTCTTGACGCCGGTCTCGGGATCCTTGTCGTAGATCTTCAGGCGGATCGTGACCTTCAGGGGTGCAGAGTAGGTCATGCCACGCTCTTCGCACTCTGCCTGGTCGTACTTCAGCTGCAGGCCGACGGGGTCGCCGCACTTGGTGCAGAAGTCAGGGGTGTTCTTGTTGTAGGTTCCGCAGAAGTTGCAGAGGACGTCGCCTGGGTGGAACGGGTCGGTGATGACCATGTGACCGCAGTGTGAGCAGGCGGTGCGAAGGTGGTTGAGACCCTTCAGATAACCGCACTTGCACTCCCAGTTGCCGATGGAGAAGTCGACGAACTCGAGCTCGGAGACGTTGCGGAAGTCTGTGATCGGGAACACCGAGGTAAAGACGGACTGAAGACCGTTGTCCTCGCGCTCCTGGGGGAGCTTGTCCATCTGAAGGAAGCGCTCATAACTGCGGCGCTGCACCTCGATGAGGTTAGGAATCTGGATGGAAGTGGGAATCTTTGAAAAATCAAGACGGCTGCGGATCGCGCGCGTTTCGCTGGACATGCTCTCTCCTGAAAAACTTACCTTCGAGGCTTCCTGGGTTTGACGGCCTGCATCTTACGGCTGTCACCCATGAAGGGAGGGCTGCGGTACGGCCCCCCGGGTTTGGTACTGATTGCGCAGGTACTTTTGTCTTAGGTTCCCGTTGCCCTCGATTGCAACAGGTCCCCGTGCGCAGAATGTCTCGCCGTTTCACTTTCCCGGCGCTGATAAAAACTTGAAACTTTTACTGTCTGCAGACGTTCGAAGCTGCTATAAAGAACGCGTGCAGAGTGCTGCTCGAGCCCTTAGAGGGGCGGAAATATCAATAAACACGGCAAAGCGCTCGACGGGACAGCATGTCCCATGAGCGCAAAGGTCGACTTGTGCACTGTTTCTTTAAGAATAGTGTGAATGCCTGCCGCCATTTGAGGCTCGCCTGCCCCAAAGTTTGCTGCCGCTCGCTTGATTCTATTGCACCATACGCATCCGCCGCTCGAAACGTATAGTGGCCGGCTCCCTAACCTGCGCCTGCAGGATGAGCCGGAGGTACTGCCCGGTATTTGCCGAATTTTTAAGTGTCCGCCAAAGACACGCCAAGGCGGAACGAATCTTCATTAAAGAATATCGCGTTCCGCCCTGCTGCGCAAGCTGACAGGTAACTACTTGATTTCGACGGTTGCAACGCCTTCGAACTTCTTCGCGATGGCGGCTGCATCTTCCTTCGAAATGTTCTCCTTCAAGGGCTTGGGAGCGCCGTCTACCAGGTCCTTGGCTTCCTTGAGGCCAAGAGCGGTAACTTCGCGTACAGCCTTGATGGTGTTGATCTTGTTCGCGCCGGCATCCTTCAGGATAACGGTGAACTCGGTCTTCTCTTCGACCGGAGCTGCTGCTGCCGAAACGCCGCCTGCTGCGGGGGCTGCAACTGCTGCTGCTGCCGAAACGCCAAGACGCTCTTCGAGCTTCTTGACCAGAGCCGAAGCCTCGAGGAGGCTGAGGCTAACGATTGAATCTTCCAACTGCTGGATGTCTGCCATTTTCTTTCTCCAATTCGAAATCTAAACTTTGTACTGCCGATTACTTCCCCGAAGCCCGACTGCACTCCGGTTGCCTATGCCCTCCCGGGTTTCCGCTGCGCCCAGACTGCGCACCCGTGAAGACCAGACGAAACTTGGTTTACGCCTCGGGCGTCGGCTCGACTGCGGGAGCCTCTGCTGCGGGAGTCTCTACAACTGCCTCAGCGGCGGGGGCTTCTGCGACTGCCTCGGCAACCGGAGCGGCCTCTGCAGGAGCAGCGGAGCCGGCGAACTTGCCCTTCTCCACACCCTGATTGATGACAACTGCGAGGTCGCGGCCAGTGGCGTTGATGACGGTAGCCAGACGCTGCGCGGGCGAGTTGATGAGGAAGAGGAGCTTCGAGAAGAGCTCTTCCTTGCCCGGCATGGTCGCCAGTTCGCCGATTTCGCGAACGTCGATCACCTTGCCGTCGATGATGCCCAGCTTGAAGGTGAACTCCGCGTTGTCCTTGACCCAGGCCGAGAGGGCCTTAGCCAACGCAACCGGATCGCCGGAGGTGTACGCAACCGACGACACACCCTTGAGACCCTTGAGTGCAGCCTCGATCTTGGTGCCTTCCGCAGCGCGCGCGGCCAGCTTGTTCTTGACGACGTGGTAGCTTCCGCCTGCACCCCGAACCGCCTTGCGCAGCTCGAAGTCCTTGGAAGCGGTAAGACCGGCAAACGTGCCGATAATTGCGGAGGTGGAGCTTTCGAGTTCGCTCGCCAGCTTTTTCACCTTATCCGTCTTTGCTGATCTGGACAATGCCATAACTAATCCTCTTTGCTTTCGCTACCCTGCTCCTCGCTCACGCGGCCAGAGAGGGCTTCTTGCTATTGAAAATCCTGAACTAAGCCTTGCCGGCTGCCTCAGCAGCGGCGTAGTCGAGCTGGATGCCGGGGCCCATCGTCGAGCTGAGCGTCACGCCCTTGATGTACTTACCCTTAGCCGCCGAAGGCTTCGCCTTGACCACGCTCGAGATAACCGTCATCGCGTTGTCGACCAGCTTCTGGGGCTCGAACGAGAGCTTGCCCACGGGAACGTGAACCAGAGCCGTCTTGTCCGTGCGGAACTCGACCTTACCGGCCTTGATCTCCTTGACCGCAGCGGCAACGTCGGTGGTAACCGTACCAGTCTTCGGGTTCGGCATCAGGCCGCGGGGTCCGAGAACCTTACCGAGACGACCAACCGAACGCATCATGTCAGGCGTAGCGATCAGAGCGTCAAACGCGGTCCAGTTCTCTTTCTGAATCTTCTCGACCAGCTCTTCGCCGCCAAAGAACTCAGCGCCGGCCGCCTCAGCGTCGCGAACCTTGTCGCCCGACGCAATAACAGCAACAATCTTGGTCTTACCGAGACCATGCGGCAGAACAACCGTGCCACGGACCATCTGGTCAGCGTGCTTAGGATCGACCCCAAGACGCAGCGTCAGGTCGACGGTCTCGTCGAACTTCGCATACTTTGCTTTTTGCAGGAGCGGAACTGCGTCCGCCAGAACGTAAGAACGGGGCTCAACAAGAGCGCGCGCCTTCGCTAGATTTTTTGAGATCTTCCTTGCCATCTTTCCTCATCTCCCACCCCTCTCGGATATGTTCCTCCGGGGCGTGGTCATCGACTGGTCCCAACGGCATGTTGAGACGCTCTTATTAGTATGCCGAATTCTTATGGATTGCGCAAGGAAAGAATGCTAACCGGCTTGCCTAATCCAATCCCGAATATTCATACCAATGCGCTCAACATCCTCTTTGGCCACACTTCCGCCATGCATCACGATGTTACGGGATTTCTCAAGTGAATCGAGCGTCGCTTTCGCCCATTCCATATTGCCGAGCACATTTTCAAAAACTGGCCAATTCGTCACGATAATAGACGAGAGGTTGCCGAAATCGCAGTAATTGACCTCACTTGCACCTCTTGCGCCATGCCAGCGGAACTTTGCGTCTTCTTCCATTCGAGTCTTGCTGGATTTTTGTATTCGTTCGGGCACCTTAGCCCACCAATTGGCTCCAAACTTTTCTGTCATCGCTTTGACGACCATCGCGCGAACTGTATTTTCAAAAGCGTGGACCGCAGCGTAGACGACCGACATTCGCTGAGCTTCACCCAAAAGCTGGATATCCAAGAGGTCGAATGAGAGTGACTTTTGAATTGCCTGCGCCTGTTCGGACCCAAAATGGTTCTTACGCTTACGCGCAGTTCGATCCAACGCCTCCTCGGACAGAATTCCTCTATAAACGAAAGAATACAGATCTAAAATTTCGCTCATCCTAGGTGTTCTCTCAGGCTTTTAAAAATTGCATCGTACACTGCTTGATCGCGCGTATCCGGCAGCACAATGTTTATGTGGTATTGAAGGCCGGAAACCGAAAGTTTATTTGGGACCGGATTCGGCTTGTGTTGCGAATATCCATCTTTAGACTCCGATCTTTCAGGGGTTGGAGCTGATGAAATTTGCATATTTGCAGTGCTGTTGGCAGGTTCGACTGGATTGGAAGGGGTTGAGAAATCCGCATAGTCGCATAGTGCTTTAAATGTCTTCGCGATATTTGTGATTACGAGGGGCGTTTTCTTTCCAGCGTAGAGAGTACGTAACTTATTTTTTACGTCCTCAGCCGAAAGTTCATTCGCTTTTATGTTGATCGCAAAGAGATCGGAGAAGGCTTCTCTAATTCCTTCTGCCAGAATTTGACGAGATCGCGATTTGTCCAAAAAATCAAAATATCTGTTCTGAGGAGTCCCATCTCGATTGAGAAATCCTAAATCCTTCAGAATTCCTATAAACAGCCGGTCATTTGTTGAGGTAAAGCCCAAATTTTCAATAAATTTCACAGAAAAGCGCTCGGGAGGCTGGGCATCCAGCATTGCATCGAAGTAGGCGGGTATCGCACCGACCTTCAAGGTATAGCTATCGGGAAGGGCCATAAGCTCCTACAGAATAGTGACTTAGATTCAATATGATCGCAATCGTAGCCTAATTTAGAGCGAATTACTACAAAGTTCAGCCGCGCAAAGAACTAAATCCACAGCTTGACGGATCGCCGGGACAGGCTTACTCTCATTTCATAAAAGGCGAACAAATGGCGAATATAAACGGCGCGTCGCTCTTCCCGATTCTGCCCCAACAACCCACCGGAATTGCCCGGCTCGCCGCCGCTGCCGAACACTGCGACGAAGGACATCTGGTTGAATTCAAGTCACTTCAGGTTCGCAGCATCTTGAATCGCTCCCTCTCCAAGCGCCAGCTCTGGATGGCCTGGAGCATCAACCCGTACCGAGGATGCGAGTTTGGGTGCCGCTACTGCTATGCGCGGTACACGCATGAGTTCATGGCGCCCAAAGTTCCGGAAAGCGCAGGGGGCGAGATGGGGGCTACGCCCGCGACGGCGTCAACCAGTGCCGTCGACCTGCGCGATCCGGAAACCTTCGAACGGCTCATCTTTCTGAAGCAAAACGCCGCCTGGCTGCTCGAGCAGGAGCTGCGAAAGATCGACCCGTCCGAGGAAATCGCCCTAGGAACGGCAACCGATCCCTACCAGCCCATCGAACGCCGCGCCCGTATTACACGCAGCCTGCTCGAGGTCTTCTCTCGAAGGTCCGGCTATAGGTTGGGAATCGTGACGAAATCAAGCCTCATCGTGCGCGACGTCGATCTGCTCACCGAGATTGCCAGCCACAACATTTTGGTCGTGCACATCACCATCACGACTCCAGACACAAAACTGGCACGTATTCTTGAGCCGCGTGCTCCACGTCCTGACATCCGGTTTCAAACAGTCCGGCACCTGCGGCAGGCAGGCATCAGAACAGGAATTCTCTGTTCGCCGCTGTTGCCGGGAATCACCGATTCAGAAGAGGCGATCGACGGCATGGCCCGTCGATCCGCAGAGGTCGATGCGAGCTTCTTCGCCGCAAATCCCCTCTTCCTCAAGCCGTGCTCACGTCCTACCTACCTGAGCTTCGTTCGTGAGCACTTCCCTTCTCTTCTGCCTGATTACGCCAAACGCTTCGGCAACGCTGACTTCGCCGCCCCCGCATACAAACGCGAAATGGCCATGATCGTCGAGCGGGCCTGCCGCAAGTATAGACTCGGCGAACGATGGAAGGAGGGCCTATTGCCACGCACCGGCGATGCCAGAAAACAACCGGCAAACACAACGCCGCCAGCCCAGGAGAAGCTATTCGCCTAGGAGTAATTACGAGGCCAGCACGGCGTCTTAGACCCCCAATAAAACTCCTGCGCTCAATTCGCACTTTGGTCGAGTGATTCGTGCCGTTTTGGGAAATAGAAGGCTACCTGATCAAGGTTTTAGGGAATGTCTAGAGTCCGGAAACAAGTAGCATCTAGATGTTTCTGATTTCGAAGCGTGTCGCCGAGGTGATCAGTGTCGAATTCTTCTGCGCTACTCTCTGTCGCCCTGGGTCATCATAAGGCAGGCAAGCTGTCAGAGGCAGCGTCTCTTTATCGCGAGATCCTATCGAGCGAGCCGCGACATGCAGACGCACTGCATTTGCTTGGAGTTTTGTGTAATCAGCTTGGTAGTGCTGACCTCGCCGTGGATTTGATTTCAAGGAGCATTGAGATCAATCCTCGAGTGACCGAATATCACAATAATCTCGGAAACGCACTCAAGGTACGCGGTGACGAGAATGAAGCGGAGAAAAGTTACGGGCGTGCCATAGACCTCAATCCACGCAATGCAGATGCCTATATGAATCTCGGCATTCTGTTAGAAAAGCAAGGCAGGCTAGAGGAAGCGAAGGGCTCTTATCAACGAGCTCTTCGTTCTGCTCCAAAGATGTTGGGGGCTCAGGTTTCCCTTGGCAATATCGCGATGGCCATGGGCGACTGCAAGCTTGGCATCAAGCACCTAAAGACAGCCATTCGATCCTCGCCTAACCATGCTCCTGCCCACAACGCTTTGGGAAACGCCCATTTTTTGTTGGGCCAAAACGATCTCGCGAAGACCAGTTTTGCTCGTTCTATCCGACTTGACCCCACCTCTCCGGACGCTCTCTATAACCTGGGGAATGTCTATCTTTCCGAAAAGGACTACGCTCCTGCGATTGACAACTACAAGCGGTCCATCGCTCTTCTGGAGCCGCAAGCAGACGTGTATAGCAATATGGGAATAGCTTATTCGGAATCGAACCAGCCCGAAGCGGCCACTGTATCTTTACTTCGAGCTATCGAGCTCAACCCTTTCCATGCTGATGCACACTTCAATCTCGGTCGCGTGTTGGCAAAACGGAAACAGCATCGCAAGGCGATCGAAAGGTTCGAAAAGGCTATCGAGCTTAGACCGGATTATGCCAAGGCGTTTCATAGTCTTGGCAGCTCGCGACAGCACTTGGGGGAACTGGAGGCTGCGTTAGAGGCCTATCGCAAGGCGCTCAGCTTCGAGCCGGGATATACAGACGTGCTCAGCAATCTGGCGTCTGTACTCGTGCTACAAGGTTCGCACGAGGGCATTCGCTGCCTGGAACAATTTGTCGAAGATAACCCAGCCTCCGTGGAAGCACATTGGAACCTGAGTACCGCGCTTCTGATGCATGGTGACTACATTCGCGGTTGGCGCGAATATGAGTGGCGATGGCAGTGGGAGAAATTTACATCGCCGAGGCGAGGTTTCGAACAGCCGCAATGGCAAGGTGAGCAGCTTGCGGGTAAGACAATTCTTCTCCATGCTGAGCAGGGATTTGGGGACACGCTCCAGTTTGTTCGGTATGCGCCGCTGGTTGCGCAGCGTGGAGGTCGAGTCGTACTGGAGGTTCAACCAGCCTTGAAGCGCCTTTTGCAGCGCCTGCCTGGCATTGCGGAATGCATTGCGAAAGACGATCCGCTTCCGGAGTTTCACTACCACTGCCCCTTGATGAGCCTGCCATTTGTTTTTGGAACAACGATCGAGACCATTCCTCCGTTTTCCCCTGATTCGCTGGGAGTGACGACGTGTGAGCCATCGATGCCCGATGCAAATGAAGAGTGCTTGAGAGTAGGTCTAGTCTGGGCAGGGAATCCGGAGCACCAACTTGATGCGCTGCGTTCCATGTCCCTCGCCGACTTCCTGCCTCTTACCAAAGTGGATGCTGTACGTTTTGTATCGCTGCAAAAGGGGCCGGCCTCTCAGCAAACGGGCGATTGGCCATTCCATCTGCCTGCCCCGTGTTCTGCGGTCAGAGACTTTGCCGATACAGCGGTCATCATCGCAAGTCTGGATCTGGTGATCACTGTTGATACTTCAATGGCGCATCTAGCGGGAGCTATGGGAAAGCCCGTGTGGATCCTAAATTCCCATATTCCTGATTGGAGATGGGGCCTCCATTCGGAGACCACGCCTTGGTATCCATCGGCTCGTCTTTTCCGCCGATCCTCTTCCGGTAGCTGGGGAGATTTGACGGAGCATGTCGCTTCGGAGCTGATAATGTTTCGGGATTCGGGCGCAAATCAAGCCATCGTTCCATGCGAATGTACGGTTTAGTAGAGGCACGGAGCCCTTTTCGGATTGCCGGTAAACACGAAAAGGCGGAGCACCCAGGGTGCTCCGCCGATATTCTTCGTAAAGAACTAAGCTACGACGTCGATGCCCATCGAGCGAGCGGTGCCACGGATGGTCTTCATCGCCGCTTCAACCGAAGCCGCGTTCATGTCCGGCATCTTCTGCGTTGCGATCTCGCGGATCTGCTTTTCGGTCACCTTGCCCAGCTTCTCCTTGTTCGGAGTGCCCGAGCCCTTGGCGATACCTGCGGCCTTGAGCAGAAGCACAGGAGCCGGAGGCGTCTTGGTGACAAAAGTGAAGGTGCGGTCCGCGTAAACGCTGATCACAACGGGGATCGTGAGTCCGGCCAGATCAGGAGCCTTGGTGCGGTCGTTGAACTGCTTGCAGAACTCCATGATGTTGACCTGCGCCTGACCGAGCGCGGGGCCAACGGGAGGTGCAGGGGTGGCCTTGCCGGCCATGATCTGAAGTTTGACGTATCCAGTAATCTTCTTCGGTGCCATTGCGGTAAATCCTCTTTATGCTTCTAGCGGCAGGCTGCTGCCGGCTGCTGATTTGGATGCTTCTAAATTCCTGCTTCCCTGCTGCCTTCGCGGCCGGGAAGGATACTATGCTTCGACCTTGTCCACCTTCGAGAACTCGATCTCGACTGGCGTAGAGCGCCCGAAGATGCTGACCATTACCTTTAGCGTCTGCTTGTCTTCGTTGATGTCGTCCACTGCGCCGGTGAAGTTGGCGAATGGGCCCTCGTTGATGCGGACCTGTTCGCCCTTGTCGAACTTGACCTTCATGGAAGGCTTGTCCTTCGACACATCGGAGCGGAAGAGGATCGAGCTGACTTCCTGCTCGGAGAGCGCAACCGGATTGTCGCCCGTTCCAAGGAAGCCCGTAACGCGCGGCGTGTTCTTGATGACGTGCCAGAGGTCGTTATCGAGCTCCATCTCAACCAGGACATAACCGGGAAGGAAGACGCGCTCAATCGTGTACTTCTTGCCGTTGCGCAGCTCTGTGACTGGCTCGGTCGGAATCATGATGCGGCCGATGCGGTTCTGCAGGCCGAAGGCCGCGATGCGGCTCTCGAGCGACTCTTTCACCTTCCGCTCAAAGCCGGAGTAGGCGTGGATGATGTACCACTTGAAGTTGTCGTTGACCGGCGGAGCAAGCTGGTCTGTCGGCTGCTCGGAGGACGGCTCGCCGCTGGCGTTCGACGCCTCGGTCTTGTGCTCTTCCGGATTCTGCTGCTCTTCCGCCATGGTTATGCCTTCTTCACGCATCGTCGCTTCTCTCTACTGCGGGACTTCCGTAATTCTGTAATTCTGTTTAGCGCTTGGTCATGTGGTGCAGCAAGGCCTCAATCGAGCGGCCAATGATGTTGTCCACCAGCCAGAAGTACGCGGCGAAGATGAAGACAGTCACGATGACGACCGTTGTCGTCGACTGAACCTCTGCGCGCGAGGGCGTAATGACCTTGCGCATCTCACTGCGAACGTCCTTCAGAAAGCTGCCGAGACGCTCCGGCAGCGACTTCAACTGCTGCATCCCAGTGCTGGGCTGTTCCGCTACTGCTATTGACTTGGCCATCGTACTGCCTCAAACCTTCGAGTTGCTGAGTGACTGCTGTTGCTGTCTGTCCGGACTCAGAACCGGACAAACTGGCGGGGGAGCTCGGATTCGAACCGAGAAGTTCGGTTTTGGAGACCGACAGTTTAACCGTTGAGCTTACTCCCCCCGGTCGAGCCTTAGCTAAACGAGCCAACGGCTAATAGCTTACTTTGTCTCTTTGTGATCCGTGTGCTTGCGGCAGGTATTGCAAAACTTCGAGAACTCCAGACGGCCAGTGGTCGTCTTCTTGTTCTTCGTCGTTGAGTAGTTCCTGTTCTTGCACTCGGGGCACTGCAGTGTAATAATTTCGCGCATCTTTCTATCCTAACCGATTTTACAGGCCTTTTATACCGCCCCCGCAAAACCCTTTTATTTTGAGTAGCAAACCCAAGGCCGGAGCAGAGGAATTCTGCTCCGGCCGGAGTTGCTGAAAACTACTTCAAGATCTCGCTGATGGTTCCAGCGCCGACGGTCCGTCCGCCTTCGCGGATCGCGAAGCGGAGGCCCTTCTCCATGGCCACCGGCGTGTGCAGCGTGATCTCCAGCTGGATGTTGTCGCCAGGCATCACCATCTCCGTGCCTTCCGGCAGCTTCGCCGAACCCGTCACGTCCGTCGTGCGGAAGTAGAACTGGGGACGGTAGCCGTTGAAGAACGGAGTGTGACGACCGCCTTCTTCCTTCGACAACACATAGATCTCGCCCTTGAACACCGTGTGCGGCGTGATCGAACCCGGCTTGGCCAACACCATGCCGCGCTCCACGTCTTCCTTCGCGATACCGCGCAGCAGAAGACCCGCATTGTCGCCCGCCAGACCCTCGTCCAGCTGCTTCTTGAACATCTCGACGCCGGTGCAGACCGTCTTGCGCGTCTCGCGGAAGCCCACGATCTCGCAGTCCTCGCCAACCTTCACCTTGCCGCGCTCGATACGGCCCGTAACCACGGTTCCACGGCCAGAGATCGAGAAGATGTCTTCGATCGGCATCAGGAACGGCAGGTCGACCAGGCGGTCAGGCTGCGGAACATTCTTGTCCACCGCATCCATCAGCTCGTCGATCTTCGCTTCCCACTGTGCCTCGCCGTTCAACGCGCCAAGCGCCGATCCGCGGATCACAGGAACGTCATCGCCGGGGAAGTCATACTTCGACAAGAGCTCGCGTACTTCCATCTCGACCAGGTCAACAAGCTCCTGGTCCTCAACCGCATCGCACTTGTTCAGGAACACGACGATGTAGGGAACGCCTACCTGGCGCGCCAGCAGAACGTGCTCCTTGGTCTGGGGCATCGGACCGTCGGTCGCTGCAACCACCAGGATCGCGCCGTCCATCTGCGCCGCACCCGTGATCATGTTCTTGATGTAGTCGGCGTGGCCCGGGCAATCGACGTGAGCATAGTGACGGTTCGCCGTCTCATACTCCACGTGCGAGGTCGCAATCGTGATACCGCGCTCGCGCTCCTCAGGTGCATTATCGATCGTATCGAACGAACGGAACGCGTTCTTCGGGTTGTGCTTCGACAGCACCTTCGTAATCGCCGCCGTCAACGTCGTCTTGCCGTGATCGATGTGACCAATCGTCCCTACGTTTACGTGCGGCTTTGACCGGTCAAACTTTTCCTTGCCCATGACTCTCTCCGTGTTTCTAACTTCTAAAGTTCTACTGCCAAACTGTTTGCGCCTCGCGGCACCGGCTTACTTGCTGTCCTTGCCCTGCACCTTGGCAATGATCTCTTCCGAGACCGACCGCGGCGCCTCTTCATACTGCTTGAACTGCATCGAATAGTTCGCGCGGCCCTGCGTCGAAGAGCGCATGTGCGTCGCATAGCCGAACATCGTGCTTAGCGGCACTGTCGCCTTGATCGCCTGCGTTCCGCCGACCATCTCCATACCTTCGATACGGCCACGGCGGCTGTTCAGGTCGCCAATGATCGTACCCATAAACTCATCCGGAACCGTTACTTCAACGTCCATCACAGGCTCCAGCAGAACCGGCTTCGCCTTGCGCGCCGCTTCCTTGAAGGCCATCGAACCGGCGATCTTGAACGCCATTTCGTTCGAGTCGACGTCGTGATAGCTGCCGTCGTATAGCGAGACCTTAATATCGACCATCTCGTAGCCAGCCAGAACGCCGCGTTGCATCGCGTCCTGAATGCCCTGGTCGATAGGCTTGATGTACTCCTTGGGAATCGCGCCGCCCTTGGTGTCGTTCGTGAACTCATAGCCCGCGCCCGGCTCATTGGGGCTGATGCGAATCTTGGCGTGGCCGTAGTTACCCGAACCGCCCGTCTGACGGATGTACTTACCCTCAGCCTCGGCATTGGCGCGGATCGTTTCGCGATAAGCAACCTGTGGCTTACCAACGTTGGCCTCAACCTTGTACTCGCGCATCATGCGGTCGACGATGATCTCAAGGTGCAGCTCGCCCATTCCGGCGATGATGGTCTGACCCGAATCAACGTCCGTGTGGACATTGAACGTCGGATCTTCCTGCGCCAGCTTAGCCAGCGCCATACCCATCTTCTCCTGGTCAGCCTTCGTCTTCGGCTCAACCGCGACCTCAATAACGGTCTTCGGGAAGTCGATCGACTCGAGCACAACCGGATGCTTATCGCTGCAAATCGTGTCGCCTGTCACCAGGTTCTTCAAGCCAACAGCAGCGCAGATATCGCCCGCGAGGATCTCCGTGATCTCTTCGCGCTTGTTTGCGTGCATCTTCAGCAGACGACCAATACGCTCCGTCTTGCCCGTACGCGGATTCAGAACCGAGTCACCGGTCTTCAGCTGACCCGAGTAAACCCGAATGAAGATCAGCTGGCCGACGAAGGGGTCGGTCATAATCTTAAAGCCAAGCGCTGCGAACGGCTCACTGTCATCCGCCTTACGCACGATCTTCTCTTCCATGTTGTCAGGGTTCGAACCGATGACAGCAGGAATATCGAGCGGGCTGGGCAGGTAGTCCACAACAGCATCCAGAAGCGTCTGCACGCCCTTGTTCTTGAACGACGAACCGCAAAGAACCGGGAAGATGTGCATCGCGATCGTCGCTTTACGTATCCCAGCCTTCAACTGCCCCTCTGTCGGCTCCTGGCCTTCGAGGTACATGCTCATCAGCTCGTCATCGTGCTCGGATACCGCTTCGATCAGGAAATGACGCGCCTCTTTGGCCTTCTCGACCAGGTCAGCAGGAATCTCTTCCACCGAGTACTGCGCGCCCATCGTCTCGTCATGCCAGAAGATTGCCTTCATCGTGACCAGGTCAACGACGCCGAGAAACTTCGACTCTGCACCGATCTGAATATTGATCGGCACAGCGCGAGCTCCAAGACGGTCAACGATCGTCGAGGTCGCATACACAGCGTCCGCGCCGGCCTTGTCCATCTTATTGATGAAGCAAATACGGGGAACCTTGTACTTGTCAGCCTGACGCCACACCGTCTCCGACTGGGGCTGCACACCGGCAACCGCATCGAAGCAGGCAACAGCGCCGTCGAGCACGCGCAGCGAGCGCTCCACCTCGGCCGTGAAGTCCACGTGGCCAGGTGTGTCGATGATGTTGATCCGGATGTTCTTCCAGGTGCAGGTCGTCGCAGCCGACGTAATCGTAATGCCTCGCTCCTGCTCCTGCTCCATCCAGTCCATAGTCGCAGTGCCCTCGTGCACCTCGCCGATACGGTGCGTGATGCCCGTATAGAAGAGGATGCGCTCGGTCGTCGTCGTCTTGCCGGCGTCAATGTGCGCCAGGATCCCGATATTTCGGCAACGATTTAGAGGTGTAGTGCGTGCCACGGTCAATCTCTCATCTGCGAGCGTCCGCTCGCGGTAATTACTACGTTGAACCTAAAATCCAAGAACGTTTCCGGCTAACCGCCAATTACCAGCGATAGTGAGCGAAGGCCTTGTTGGCCTCGGCCATACGGTGAACGTCTTCCTTCTTCTTCATCGCGGCGCCACGGCCATTGGCGGCATCGAGCAACTCGGCCGTCAGCTTCTCGACCATGCCCTTCTCGCCACGTGCGCGGCCGTAGGTTACGAGCCAGCGGATAGCCAGCGAGGTGCGGCGCTCGGGGTTGACCTCGATCGGCACCTGATAGTTCGCTCCGCCAACACGGCGGCTCTTTACTTCGAGCAACGGCTTGCAGTTCTCGATCGCCTTCTTGAACAGCTTCAGGGCCTCGTCGCCGCCCTTCTGCTCAAGGTTCGTCATCGCCGTGTAGAAGATGCCCTGCGCGGTCGACTTCTTGCCGCCCCACATCATCGAGTTGACGAACTTCGTCACCAGGGTCGAGTTGTAGACCGGATCGGCTGCAACCTCACGCTTCGCTATGTAACCTTTTCTAGGCATTCTTTCTCTTCTCGTCTTCCTTCAGGACCGTCGACCTCTCAAGCCCTGAACCTGAATTTGTGCGGCCCACCCATGCGAGCCGCGGAACTTTGATACGCCGCCGTTTACTTGGCAGCAGCCTTCGGACGCTTCGCTCCATACTTCGAGCGGCTCTGCTTCCGGTTGGCAACGCCGACCGAGTCCAGCGTTCCACGTACGACGTGGTAACGAACACCCGGCAGGTCCTTCACACGGCCACCGCGGATCAGCACAATCGAGTGCTCCTGCAGGTTGTGGCCAATGCCCGGAATGTAGGTCGTGACCTCGATACCGTTGGTGAGGCGTACACGGGCAACCTTGCGGAGAGCCGAGTTCGGCTTCTTTGGGGTCTGGGTGTAAACGCGGGTGCAGACGCCACGGCGCTGGGGCGAACCCTGGAGCGCGGGGCTGGCGGTCTTATAACGTGTGGGCGTGCGGCCCTGCTTGACGAGCTGATGAAACGTAGGCACTCGAACTCCTTGGTGTTGCAAACCTAAACTTTTATGTCAGGCGCGCAGAAGGGTTGGTGTCTTCGTATTTACGCGCAAACACGCAAATAACTGAGAACGCTGAAGCGTCTCACGCGAAGATCTTCCCTGCTTCACGTCTGTAGAACCTGAACAACCAGACGAAAACAGTCGACGGTGGCCGAGCGTCCCTTATCTTTCCAGAAGAGCCGACTCCGTTTCGCTGTCCCGGCCCGCATAGCCCATCCAAGGTGGAGGGTGTCGCAGGCACGCTATCGATGGGCCGCAAACTTCAGCTTCCTTCACTTTCCAAGGTCGCTTTGCGGTTATCTTTCTTTCGTATCCAGTGTAACGCAAAATGGCCCATTCTGTCATTCGACAGCTCAGAACCAACGATTGCCTGGGCTTTTCTCCACCCGTCCACGCCTTAGGTTTCCCTACGGCACAGCCTGGATACTCGCGGAACCATCTAACAATAGCAATTTACTTGCAGAGAGTCAATATTTTCCGAGGAAATCCTCAAAATTCAGCCTCCCACGCCTCAAAAAACAGCGCAGCTCCCCTCCATCTTCATCTCAGCTTCACATGCTAGCCTTTTAAGATGAGTTTCGCCCGCAACCAAGCCCCCCGCCTCGTCTCTCTTCTCCTCCTCGCCATCACCCCCGCCCCCCCCGCCCCAACAAAGACAGACCCCCGCATCACCACCCTCATCGACGCCCTCCACAAGACCCGCACCCCCATGCAGGCCGCCATCTCCCCCGAAGCCACCCTCGTAGCCTGGTCCGTCCGCACCCCTCAAGGCGCGCAGCTCCACCTCACCGACATCACAAGACCCGCCCCCGGCAACGACAAACTCATCTCCCCCGCCAACGCCGCCGCCAACTGCGGAAGCACCCAGCCCACCTGGTCGCCCAACGGCGAATCCCTGGCCTTCGCGTCCACCTGCACGGCCGACACCAATAATCCCCACCAAACCCAAATCTTCCTCTGGTCCCGCCGCTCCAACCAGATCCGCCAGCTCACCCACCTCACCGGCAACATCGAAGACATCAGCTGGTCGCCCGACGGCAAAGCCCTCGCCTTCCTCTTCGTCCCCAACGCCACCCGCTCCGCCGGAGCTCTCGCCGCCATGAAACCCTGGTCCGGAGTCGTCGGCGAAGACGGCGTCGAAGTCCAGGGCGTAGCTGTCCTCACCGTCGCCAACAGCAAAGTCGTCCAGGTCACCCCCTCCAACCTCCACGTTTACGAGTTCGACTGGGCTCCCGACTCCAAGCGCATCGCCTACGTCGCCGCCAACCCTCCCGGCGAAAACAACTGGTGGGTCGCCCAGCTCTACACCCAGACCATCGTCTCCACTAAATCCGCCACGACCGACCCCCACTCCATCCTCAACACGGCCCGCCTCCCCGGCTCGCTCCACGGCCTCCAGATCGCCGTCCCCAAGTGGTCCCCCGACGGCCGGCACATCGCCTTCATCGGCGGCATCATGAGCGACCAGGGCTCTACCGGAGGCGACATCTACTCCATCTCCGCCACCGGCGGCACGCCCTCCAACGTCATGCCCGACAAGTCCGTCAGCGCCGCCTGGTTCGACTGGACCAGCCCCTCCTCCATCCGCTATGTCGCACACCGCGGCGGTGGCTACGTCATCTCCACCTACAACATCGATAGCCTCAGCCCCCTCCCCGACTCCGGCGAGGCCTACCAGCAGTCCCTCTCCGCCGGAAAGGACCTCCTCTCCCTCAGCAGAATCGGCGCCTTCGCCTTCATCTCCTCCAGCTACGCCAACCCGCCCGAGGTCTTCGTCTCACGCGGCCCATCGAGCAGCCTCATCCAGGTCAGCCACCTCAACTCCGATCTCAAGCCCACGTGGGGCAAGGCCGAGTCCGTCGACTGGGACAACGACGGCTTCAAAGTCCAGGGCTGGCTCCTCTACCCCGCCAACTACGATCCCGCAAAGAAGTACCCCATGATCGTCGATGTCCACGGCGGCCCCTCCGCTGCGGTCACGCCCCATTGGCCCTCCGTTGGCTACGGACCGGTTCCCTTCTCCGCCCTCGGCTACTTCGTCTTCATGCCTAACCCGCGCGGCTCCTACGGGCAGGGTGAAAAGTTCACCCAGGCCAACATCAAGGACTTCGGCCACGGCGACCTCAGCGACATCCTCACCGGCATGGACGCAATCGAAAAGCGCCTCCCCATCGACAAGTCCCGCGAAGGCCTCACCGGCTGGAGCTATGGCGGCTTCATGACCATGTTTGGCGTCACCCAGACCAACCGCTTCCACGCCGCAGTCGCCGGAGCCGGCATCAGCAACTGGAAGAGCTACTACGGCGAAAACTCCATCGACCAGTGGATGCTTCCCTTCTTTGGTGCCAGCGTCTACGACGACCCCGCCATCTACGCCAAAAGCTCCGCCATCGAATACATCAAGAACGTCAAGACCCCAACCCTCGTCGTCGTTGGCGATCGCGACGGCGAGTGCCCCGCTCCCCAAAGCTTCGAGTTCTGGCACGCCCTCCGCGCCGAAGGCGTCAAGACCCAGCTAGTCGTCTACCCCGACGAAGGCCATCGCTTCGCAGACCCAGCGCACCAGCGCGACGTCCTCGAGCGCGCCCTCAACTGGTTCGAAACCCAGATGCCCGCATCCTCAACGCAAACAGCGAGCAACTAGCCAACCGGACCCCATCCTTAGCGTCCTTGGCCAAGGGTGGGGTATCGTGCGCAGCACGACCGCTTTTGAATGGCCAGCTCATTCGAATGCAGCAGTCGAACAAGAGATGTAGCCTCACCCGCCGTGCTCTTCAGCCAAAGCCAGCTCCCACTCCTTCAGGTGGTTGCTTACATAATCTGCTGCCTGTCCCCAGTGTTTTGCATGCCCGTCAGCATGCAGACGCGCCCAGGGCTGTAACCCTGTCCGTGCACCGTCTTCGAGCAATTGATGCATCGCGTTCGTATGGTCTGCGATCATCTGAGGAAATTGCTTGCGCTGCGCTCGGTCAAGACTGTATCCGTCAACCAAGAAACGCAGGCGTACAGCATCCTCCGCAGCGTTGCCCCCATGTACCAATGGAAGGAAGCTTTGCGCTGCGTATGCCAAATCCCACAAAGGCGATCCGGGGCCACTTCCGTCCCAGTCAATGAAGACCCAGCGGTCACCATCACGCACAAGGTTCCATGGGGACAGATCGTTATGGCAAATCATCGACTCTGAATCCGGGCGGACGGCGACTTTCCACTGAGCTGAGGCCGGAGGTACAAAGCTTTGCGCCGCATTGTGGAGGTCTCTGATAAGACGACCAACCCGATACAGGTCCTCTTTTGAAAGCAGATCGGGCCGATCGACCGTCGCTCCGGGGATATATTCCAGAACGTGGCGTCCTTGTTCATCGCGTCCAAGAGTACGAGGCGCTCCCGTGAAGCCCTTCCTGTGAAGGTGCTCCAGAAACGCTTCGATACTACTCGTTGCTGAGGTCGATGGCTTGCGCACGGTCATGCCGACTCGCACAACCTGATCCGCAACATTGCCGCCCGACAGCAGTTGATAGCCCGACTCGCTCACAATGCCACTTTACATTGCTTACCAGAGCGGATTGCCACCAGATTACGGGGCTTGTAGTGCCCCCTTCAATGTCCAGTTCATTCGAATACAGCAGCAATCGGACCAGAGACATCTGATCATCCGGCTCATTTCCGATATCGCTGATTACGATCACCCGTGGATGACCGTCAAACTCATCGACATGCTTCTGAGCGATTCCCTCGCCCAAAAGCCTGCTCCCGATCCCTAATGCAAATACAGCCACAACAACACGTGTCCACCGCGCACCGAACAGGTCTGGCAATTTCATCGGATCAGTATGTCATCCTGCCTCCCGAAGCCAAATTCGAAGAAAATGGCCGGGGACAGCAACATTCCTCAACCTTCCCATTTGCGAGAACTCCGGTCCACCTTTTACACTGGAGCCTCGGGAACTTAGCGTTTTGCGGTGAAACCGTTCAACTCATAGTCCGGTTGAACGGGGAGGTTCAATGCGTCGGTTTGTCACTCTAGCTTTCTTGCTTCTTTTCACGATTCCTTTCGGTATCTCCATCTCGGGTTGCAGCAAGGGTAGTTCCATCACCTACTGCTCAGGCAGCTCCGGCCCCATCGTAGGTCAGGCGACAACCGTCACGCTGACGCCGAAGATCTTCGGCATCTCCATGAACTTCGCTCAAATCAGCCAGGTCAGCGCACCTACAGCGTCGGACTGCAAAGGCAGCGCCGTCACCATCAGTTCCTATACCTACGGCATCTTCGACGCCAACGGCAAGGCCAACATGACCATCGCCGACGTCGCCCCCACCACGGGCCGCCTCTGCGCCGGCACATGGAACCGTAACTCCGGCGGCGGCATTGCAGACTACACCACCTGCAATCCCACCAATCAGGCCGGGACGGTCTACGTCGTGGCAACCGGCAACGGCGCCAACAGCAACCCCCTGCCCATCTTTGTGCATCCCGTCGTCACCAGTGTTGTGCTTGGAAATGCAACTCCAACAGCCAACTGCTCGACAGATCCGGATCCCTCCTCCAATTGCTGCCCCATCGCAGCCCAGGCCACGGTCACCGCTCCCGCCTACAGTCCCAACTCCTGCCTCTCGCAAGGCTCGACAGGACAACTCGTAGCCCGCGCCTACGCCGGTACAACCAACATCACCTGCCAGGTCGGCCACCTCTCCTACTCCGCACAGACCAGCAGCGTAGTCAACATCGACGAGAATGGCGTAGCTACAGCACAGAAGCCTGGCTCATCTGTCGTCAGCGCCACCATCTCCAACGCCAGCTCCTCCGCGGGCTTCTTCTCCACCTGCCCGCCTGTCTCGATCGCGCTCAGCATCCCCAATACCAATAACGTAACCAGCGTCGTCGTCAATCAGAACAACCTCCAGCCCATCAATACCGTCGTCAAGGACACGAACGGAACGATTCTTACCGGCCTTAGCCTTGAGTTCGTCTCCACGACGCCTTCAACCATTCCTGCTGCCTCTACAGGATCGGTGACTCCAACCTTCCCCGGCGCCGCGCAGATCACAGCTATCTGCCAGCCTCCCTCCTGCAATCCCTCCTCCTTCAATCAGATTGGACTCCTGGGCAACGGACTTCCGGTTACTTCCAATCCCATCACCGTTACCACACCCGGAAACAACAGCACCCTGCTCTATATCGGCAGCACGCAGTCCCGCTACCTGGTCCCCGTCGACTTCACCACCAATGCCGTCGGAGCGCCAGTCAAACTGCCTTACGTCCCCAATTCGATGGTCATCTCCACAGATGGCTCCAGTATCTACATGGGCAGCGCCACCGAGTTGATGGTCTTCAGCACCGCCACCAATGCCCTCACGAAGCAGGACACGACCGTGGCAGGCCAGGTTCTGGCGGTATCGCCTGACGGCACCACGCTCGTCATTTCCGATCCCACCCGCCAGCTTATCTACCTCTATACCGTCGCCAGCGGCAGCCTCAGCGGTCCTTCCCAGGGCGGCGTCGGAACCCATGCACAGTTCTCTCCCGACAGCCAGACCGTCTACATCACCACAGGCACCGTTACCACTCCGGCAACAGCAGGCACACCGGCTACATCCACCACCCCTGCTGTCCTGCCAACCCCGGCCGTTATCACCCCCGGCAACACGCTCCTGATCCATTCCACCTTCACCGGCTGGACGACCTCGACCCTGACGGCCCCCGCCGCCGATGTTGCTGTTACCGTACCCAGCGTCGGAGCCTATCTCGCCAGCTCCAATACGACAGGCCTCAGCTACTGCAGCGCCAACATATCCACTACTGGTACTGCTCTGACGAACAATTTCTTCCCCGTCGCCGATACAACGGGCGTCGCAACCGACCGAGTCAGCGCCACCAATGACGGCCTTCACATCCTGGGCGCAACCACCACACAGGTGGTCGACCTCGGCTTCAACGCTAGCGGCCTTCCCAGCCTTCCCATCGGCGCCTGCCCCACTCCCGTCCCTTCTACCTACTTCACGTCAGCCAGAACATCGACCACCTCTGCGCTGCTCAGCGCGATAACGCCAACAGCCATCAACAGTGTCATCCCGGCTTCTAACTCATCAGCCGCGATCGTCACGTATACCGGCACCGGTGGAGTATTGCCTGTCTACCTGCCTGTAGCTGGCGGAGCAGGCTCAATCACTAACGTTCCGCTCCTGCAGGTCACAGGTCAGGCGGCTCCTGTCGCTCCGGTCAATGGCGTCATCAGCTCGGACAACTCCACCATCTACGTCGGCACAACCGGCGACAACTCGGTCCACCTGATCGACAGCACCACCTTGAAGGACGACACGACCAAAACCATCGCTCCCAACCTTCAGCTGAACATCAATGGGACCGATCAACCAGGCACAATCGTCACTCCCGACCTGCTGGTCCAGCACCCGAAGAAGCTGCAATCCTAAAAGCCACTTCGCTTCTCCAAACCGAAACGCCCTCTCAATCGAGAGGGCGTTTCAATTTACCGCAGAATCTGGGTTGCTGTATCCCAGCTCGCGCTTTACGTCGTCATCCTGACAGCTCGGGCTTTACGCCGTCATCCTGCGCTTCTCGTTTTACGTCGTCATCCTGAACGCAGTGAAGGATCCCTGTATTTCGTCTTTGCTCTTGCCGTTGTCTGTTCTAAATCCGCGCCATCCGGTAAATCCGCGGTCGTCCTTCAGTTTTTTGCCCGAAAAAAATACTTCGAAGTCTTGCAAAAAATCAGTGACTCAAAAAGTGTCATCCCGGTGTCCACGTTTGCCACACAATCCACTACAACTTGTCCACAAAAACACCACGCCGAAACACCAATTTCCTCAAAAACCCCTGCAAAAACGCCAATCCACCACGCCAAATATTTTTGGCAAAAATTACGCCAGACGCTTCTTCAAAATGTCCCGCGCAATCGCATCCAGAACCCCGTTCAGGAAGTGGATCGACTCCGGAGCAGCGTATAAACGCCCTATTTCCAGGCTTTCATTGATGATGATCGGTGCCGGAGTCGCCGGATAAGCCAGCATCTCCGCCACCGCAGCCCGAATCAGGTTCCGGTCCACCGCCGCCATACGCTCTAGCCGCCAGTTCTGCGAGTGCGCCTCAATCAACTCATCGATCTCCGGCTGACGCGTCGTCGCTACCCGATGCAAATCCTCAGCAAAACCGCGGGTTTCCGCATCCACATCATCCCGCGATCCCCAGAAAAGCTTCTGCACCTGCTCAGGCGTCTGCTTCCCCACATCGCCCTGAAACAGCATCTGCATCGCCATCTCACGTGACTTCCGTCGTGTTCCCATCAGCTCTTCACCGCCAGCTTTCTCTGAATCGAAACCATTTCGATCGCCGCAATCGCAGCCTCAAACCCTTTGTTTCCAGCCTTTACGCCCGCCCGATCCAACGCCTGTTCCAGCGTCTCGCAAGTCAAAACACCAAAAGCATGCGGCACACCAGTCTCCTGTTGCGACTGTCCAATCCCTCGCGCCACTTCGGTATAAATCGCCTCATAATGGGCCGTTTCCCCGCGCAAAAGGCATCCCAGCGTAATAATCGCATCAAATCGCTTCGACTCCGCCAACGTGCGCGCTGCGGAAGGAATCTCCCACGCTCCAGGCACACGCACAATCTCAACATCCGCCTTAGCCGCGCCACTCCTATACAAACCATCGAGCGAACCCTGCAACAACCGATCCGTAATCACCGCATTCCAGCGAGCCGTAACGATAGCGAACCGCATGCCAGCAGCGCTAAGATCGCCCTCAACCGCTACAGGCTTATCATGCAGCGGATTCTCCGACTGCCAGAAGCCAAGCTTCAGTTCCGGCGCAAGCTCTACCGTAAACAACCGCGAATTCCAAGGCGTAAGCTCGGGCGAAGAGAGCAGCGAAGCAACATCTTCCGTTCTGTAGCTGCCCAACATCCAGTTCTGCACTGCCGCATGAACAGTATCAAGGCTTGTAACCTCAATCAGCACAGGCGGAACAGCCGGAGGGCGTCCGGTAACGAACTCCAGGTTGCCTAGAGGGGCGAGAAGCGCGGTCCCGCGGCCTTTCTCGTCCTTCCAGCCTTTACCTGGCTCGAATCCTAGCGCGAGGAAGAGGCTGTTGAGCTTGTCGAATGTATCGCCCGAAGCGATCGGGCTAACCAACGTAATTCCCTTAACCATAAGCTCGATTGTATCGTCTGGAGTTGCAGTTAGATCGGCGGAGGCTTGAATGGGCTACGAGTCGTTGTTGTGCGAGGTTCGAGATCAAGTGGCAACAGTGACACTGAACAGGCCAAAGGTCCTAAACGCACTCAACGCTCAGACATTCGATGAGCTTGAAGCTATATTCCAGGCGCTGGCGGCTGATTCCGCAGTCCGTGTGGTCCTGCTGACAGGTGCCGGAGAGAAGGCCTTCGCCGCTGGAGCTGACATCAATGAGCTAGCCTCTAACGACGCTGTAAGTGGACTCGCGAAGGCGAAGCGAGGGCAAGCTGTCTTCCAACTCATCGAGACCTGCGGCAAACCTGTGATCGCACTGATCAACGGTTTCGCGCTCGGAGGCGGTTGCGAACTCGCAATGGCGTGCACATTGCGTCTGGCCAACGAGAAGGCTCGCCTCGGTCAGCCGGAGGTGAGGCTGGGGTTGATTCCGGGCTATGGCGGAACGCAACGTCTGCCTCGGCTCGTTGGAGAGCCAGCGGCGCTCAAACTGCTCCTGACCGGAGAGATGATCGACGCGACGGAAGCGCTGCGCATCGGGCTGGTTGACGAGGTTGTTCCAGCGGAGCGTTTGATGGAACGCGGCGAGGCGTTGGCGAAGTCAATTGTAGCGATGGCACCTTTGGCTGTCGCTGGCTGTCTGGAGGCGGTTCGGCGCGGTCGTGGTCTGCAGATTGATGCGGCTACCGACGTCGAGGCGGAGGTCTTCGGAAGGCTTTGCGGCACAGCTGACAAGGCTGAGGGCACGAAGGCCTTTCTTGAAAAGCGATCCCCTGTTTGGGAGGGACACTAGAGAATTTCCTGCTCTTTCAGCGTTTTTTGCACCTTGGGGCCAGAGAAAAGGCTTGATATGCTGATATTCGTGCGCAAATTTAGATTCATTTTTAAACCAGCTTTTTTAACTGCTCTCTCACTGCCTCTCATTGTTAGCGGCTGTACACGGACGCCTGCTCAGAGTGTCGAAGCTGCACGTGCGATCACGGCACAGCAACAACACGAGATCGAAACCGCGAGGCAGCAGATGGAGCTGATTCCGCCGCCCTCGAAGACCCGCTATATGTCAGTCAAGAGCCTAGATACGTGGGAGAACCCCTACCTGACCGTGCAGGGTGGAATGGTCACGCTGCATGTCGTACTAGCCGATGCGAATACCAGCGGGCTTGGAGAGGGCGGTCTGCTGCGACCTTTGGGAGCGCGACGGCAGGATCTCAATGTCCGGATCAGCGAGTTGTCCACAGCACTCAATGCGATTCCCGAAAGCTCCTGGCCTTATGGACGCGTGGTGGCGGTCGAAGAGGCTCATGATGTTCCGGTCAGCGCACGTCCGACGGTTCGGCGCAATGTCGAGAGCGTGATCAAAACCTTGAATGATCTTGGCGTCGTAGTCTATGAGTGGAACGAGAGCGGGCGAAGCTAAGTTCTGTCTGAGGAAACATAGACCGTGCTCTTGCGCTAAGATTCTCATAATTCCAAACTGAGACGATTCACTTCTCCTGGTGAACAATTGCATACGACGGCCCTGCTGATCTTCTGTGTATTCTTCGTGTTTGTTACGCTGGCCGGGTTTTGGGCTGCGAGATGGCGCCGACCTGCCAAGGGGATGGCTTCCCTCGAGGAGTGGGGTCTTGCCGGGCGCAGCTTCGGCACATGGATTACGTGGTTCCTGATTGGTGGGGACCTCTATACGGCTTACACCGTTATTGCGGTTCCGGCGGCGCTGTTTGGCGCGGGCGCGATGGGCTTCTTCGCGGTGCCGTATGCGGTGATTGCTTATCCGTACATGATGCTGGTGCTGCCTCGGATCTGGAACGTCTGTCATCGTCATGGGTACGTCACCTTTGCTGACTTTGTGGGTGGCCGATATGGCAACCGTTGGCTGACTGTGGCGATTGCGCTAACCGGCGTGCTGGCGCTGATGCCTTACATTGCGCTGCAGCTGGTGGGCATTCGCGTGGTGATTGCCGCGATGGGCATTCATGGCGAGTGGCCGTTGGCGACTGCGTTCATCATCCTTGCGGCTTACACGTACTCGAGTGGTCTGCGCGCGCCTGCCGTCATAGCCATCGTCAAGGACTTGATGCTGTATGTGATGGTGATTGCGGCATTGATCATTCTCCCGATGAAGCTGGGCGGTTATGCACGAGTCTTCCAACTGGCGAATCAGGCGCTGGCTACGCATACTCCAGCGGCGAGTATCTACCTGAAGCCTAGCCAGTTCCTTGGCTACTCGACGCTGGCCATTGGGTCGGCGATTGCGCTGATGCTCTATCCTCACACTGCGACTGCGGTGTTGAGTGCGAAGAATGCGAACGTTGTGCGGCGGAATGCGGCGATGCTTCCGGCTTACAGCTTTCTGCTGGGGCTGATTGCGTTGCTGGGCTATCTGGCGCTAGCTGCAGGTGTGCAGACGAAGGATACGAGTTCGGCGGTTCCATTGCTGTTCCTCAAGATGTTTCCCGAGTGGTTCGCGGGGTTCTGCCTTGCGGCGGTTGCGATCGGCGCGCTGGTTCCGGCGGCGATCATGTCGATTGCGGCCTCGAATCTGTTTACGCGGAATCTTTACGGCTCGTTTGTGCGGAGAAAGATGGAGCCGCATGAAGAGTCGCAGATGGCGAAGATCGTGAGCCTGGTGGTGAAGTTTGGCGCGCTGGTTTTTGTTTTGTGGCTGCCTGCTCCTTATGCGATCGAGATGCAGTTGCTGGGCGGCATCTGGATCGGCCAGATGTTTCCATCGGTCGTGGTGGGCGCGTTCACGCGATGGTTTCATCCGTGGGCGCTGGTGGCCGGATGGGCAGCGGGAATGGCGAGCGGAACAGCGATGGCGGCTTCGCTTGGGTTGAAGAGCTCGGTCTATCCTTTCCATTTCCATCTGCCCATGTTTCAGGGCGGAACGTATGCGATGTATGCGGCGGTGCCGGCTTTGCTGTTGAATCTCGCTGTCTCTGCGGTGCTGACTTTGGTGTTTCGTGCTGTGAAGGTTGATGGTGGAAGCGATGTCACCGATCCTTCCGCTTATGTTGGGTGACACAGCCGTAAGAAGCTGGAGTGCATCTCACGGCTAGACGAGGTGACAGTGTGAGCAACGATACGACGCGGTCGAGATCGCTGGCCAAGGGAATACTGGCGGGGTTAATTGGTGGCCTTGTGGCTACCGCAGCGAAGTCGCTGGCCGAGAAGATTTATGCACCGCACACGCATGACGAGCACGAGCCACCTGAGCTGCTGGCAGTAAAGATTGCGGGTCACGAACTAACGATGGTCCAGTTAAAGACGGCTGCGGCGGCGATCCAGTGGGGCTTCGGAGCGGCCACCGGCGCGGCCTACGGGGCGCTGGCGGAGTATGTTCCCACGGTTACGTCGAAGGACGGCGCGAACTTCGGCATGGCGCTGGTGACGCTGACGCATCAAGGTGCGCTGCCGGCGCTGGGGCTGGCGACGCGGCCGGGCGAACAGACGACGCGTGAGAAGACCAGCGAGATGACCTCGCATATCGTGTACGGCGTGGTGACAGAGACGGTGCGGCGTCTGGTTCGGCGAATGCTCTGATGAGGGCTACCCCCCCCCCCAGGTATGACCTTATAAGTTGCTTATTTTCAACACCATAGTTCGATTCTAGTCGCCAAATTCTTCATTATAAATGGGTTATAGGCAAATTCGTCTTTCTAAAGGAGTTAGATGGCATAAATGAGAAAACCCCGGCTGGTGGCCGAGGTTTTTTCTATCTATAGTTCAATTATAACGGCTTGAGCAAAACTCTTTTGCAATGGAGATATCGTTCAGAATGAGAGAGTTAGCTGGCTTGGGGACTTGACATGAGAATTTGGCCTGTTTTTAGCCATTCCTGATTTGCCCATAGTCTTTCGCCTCCTTGATAGCGATGGCCGAAGTCAATGATTTGGGAGGCCATGTCGTCGTCTAGCTGGGAGGCGTAGAGGGCCAAGAGGCGGCGTTTGATTTCGTCGGCGGATGGGGTTTGGCAGAGGACGGGGGTTAGGGGCTCGTTGAGTTGGGTGGTCAGTTCTTCGCGGAGTTGATAGAGGTCGGTTGCAGCGCTGGGGTGGGTGGCGGCGTAGGGGAGGTCTTCGTAGAAGGCGCTGGGTAGGGTGGGGGTGAGGGGGAGAGCGGCTGCGCGGACGGTGAGGTGGTCTACGTGTTCGCCGACTGCGAGGGGAACGACGAGGGCTTCCATACCTCCGGCTTCGGATTGGCGGGTGAGGGCTTTGCGGATCTTTTCGATGGCGGGGTCGTTGGGGTCTGCGGGGCGGTCAAAGAGATCTTCGATGGGGCAGCGGAGGCGGATGGGGGCGTCTTTGAGATTGAGATCGACTATGTGGAGGTTGGTTTTGGCGGATTTTGGGAGAGACTGCGTTAGGCGTTGAGCGAAGAGCTCGTCTTCGCGGAGGCGCATGGCGGAGACGTAGGACATGCGGTCGTTTTCGTGGACGAACTCCGCGTCAGAGAAGGGGGCTTGGAGGGTGCGGGTGAAGATGTTGAGGATGGTGACGGTGTGGCGGGCGGCTAGCCAGTTGGTGATGGTGAGGGAGAGGGAGAAGGCTGCGTCGCCGCGGTGGGGGGAGAGGATGAGAATCTTCATGTTGCTCCGGTGTTCCTTTGGAGGAGGGGAAAGGCATACCCCAGGGGCTAAAGCCCCGATTTGTGGACGATCTTAAGAGAACCAAGGCTAAAGCCTTGGGGTACCTAGAAGCAATGGCAAGTGCAGAAGCGACGGTAAACTGCGAAGCATCGGCAGAGGCAACTGCAACTGCAACAACAGAAGCAGATCCCTACGGGATGACAAACAAAAGAACAAGCAACGACAACTACAAAAGCAAATGCAACTACAACTACAGGGATTCTTCGCTTCGCTCAGAATGACGACGAAGAAGAACAACGGTGAAGGCAAATGGAGGTTGGGTGAACTATTTTGTGGGGATGTGGTCGCGGGTTTGGGGCCAGTTGGCGACGAGGTTGTCGACTACGATGTGGCCTACGCGGTAGGCGCTTTCGAGGGCGGGCATGTAGGCGCTGTATTTGGTGACCTTGGTTTCGGCTAGGCTTTCGGCGGCGGTGAGGCCGGTGCGTTGCTGGTCGAAGTTGCTGGCTGTGCGGAGGATGAGGACGCGGTTGATGTCGAGCTTGTGGGCGCGAGCTAGCCAGGTGAGGGATTGGAGGGTTCCGGTGTCTTCCATGCCGCAGACCGCGTAGGTTCCTTTGCCGTCGGTCATGTACTTGACCCAGTCGCGGGCCCATTGGCTCATGAGCTTGCCGTGCCAGTAGGTGGAGGCGGAGAGGTTGTCACCACGCAGGACGAAGGGGGGACGGTGGGCCGGGCTTGCGGGGTTGGCGGTGTCGTACTCCATGCGGCGGGCTTTGATGGCTGGTGTGTCGGGGAGTTCGGTATCTTTGGTGAGGTTGAAGGCCCAGTCTACGAGCGCGGAGTTGAGGTGGTAGGCGTTGCCGTCGTCGCCGAAGCGGGCGGCGCGGGGCTGCTCGAAGGGTGTGGACTTGCCGAGAGGGACGTAACCGGTGGTCCAGAGCTTGCGATCTTCGGGAGAGGCCTGGGGGATTTCGCGAGCGTCGATCTCGTGGGCTAGGTCGCCATCGACGATGTAGTCGGACCAGACGGCGGAGCCGAGGGAGCCGATCTGGGGGTCGATGCCGGCGATTCCGGCGACGAGGAAGTAGGCGTGGGTGAGGTCGAAGCGGGGATCGCTGCCCAGGGCCATGATGGTGGCCGCGGCTCGCGCGGTGCCTACGCCAGTGACAACGCCGAGGATGCCGTCGTTGTTGAGGCGGAGGTCGTGGTAGCCCTGCGGGAAGGGCAGGACGGTCGAGAGATGTTCGCGCTCGACCCAGTACTGGTATTCGCCGGGGACGTCACCGGTGTCAGCGCCTTGCTCGAACATGGCAATGACGACGACTTTGATCTCGATGGGCTTCGGGGCGGTCTGAGCGGAGGCGCAGGCTGCCGTTGCCAGCAGGAGAAGCGTTGCGAAGTGGCGCATAGTTGATGGTAGCGCATGGGTTTTCTGCCTAGTGATGGTCGTGTGATGGAAGTTCGGCACCGACTTCTAACCCGAAGCGCGATAGCTCGCGCTTCTGGAGGTGGTAGTCGATGAAGAAACCGATGCCGATGGCGAACGGGATGAGGCCTGCAGCGGCTCCGGAGAGGATTTCGCGTTGGCCGATGATGGCTGTGAGAGCGAAGAAGAACAGCATAAGACCTGTGCCGACAGAGACAAGAACGATGCCGGCGCGGCGTGCGTTGCTGAGGCTACGGAGAGGGTCTTTGGGAGAACGCTGTTCTTCTTCTTTTGTGCCGAGGAGTCGCTCGATCTCGGCGACAGACATGCCGCGGGCTAGCATGGCCATGCGCTGCTCGGCCCTCATGCGGACGGTATGGGCTTGCAACCAGATTCCTGAGACGATTGCTGCGATGGCTACGGCGAAGGCGCCGATGGGTACGATAAATGGTGAGTTGAATGCTTCCATGGTGTTATCTCCTTTTCGCCTGCATTAGACCTCGGTGAGGTTGCAAAGTTTCAACCTGCGGAGTGAAACTTTTGAGGAAGTGAGTTGTCTAACCTGGCTTGGATACTGATCTCAGCTTCGAGCAGATTGTGCGGGACCATCAGGCGATGGTGTTTGGCACGCTTATGCGAATGACGGGAAGCAGGGAGAATCTCGACGATCTGGCGCAGGAGGTTTTTATGCGGCTGTACCGTGCTCTGCCTAGTTTTCGCGGAGAGGCGCTGCTGTCGACCTATCTGTATCGGATAACGGTGAACGTTGCACAGAATGAGTGGAAGCGAAGGCGGCGGGAGCGGACATCGACGGTTTCGATTTCGGATGAGCATTCGGGATGGGAAGACAGGCTGGAGCATCCGAGCCGCAATGCCGCAGAGCAGATTGAGGAGCGGGAGTTTCGGCAAGGCGTGGAAGAACAGTTGCAGAGGTTGAGCCAGGTGGAGCGGGCGGTGATCGTTCTTTATCATCAGGAGGAGCGCACGTATGAGCAAATATCGCTTGCGCTGGGCCTGCCGATTGGGACGGTGCGGACGCATCTGCATCGCGGACGAAAGAAGATGAGAGAGGCTTTGCAGGCCATGCAGGAAGGGAGACCGGTATGCGCGACGAATGGATGACGGAGTTGAACACGGCGGATGCTGAGATGGATCGACGTTTGACGCGCGCGTTGGAGGCTCGGCCTGTGGTGGATATTCCTGCGGACTTTGCGGCGCGGGTTGCGCGGCAGCTTCCTGATCGAAAGCCGATTTCGCTGACGCCGACGCATTATGGGCGGAAGGCGATGGCGATTTGTATGGTGGTGCTGGGGGTGGCGCTGCTGGTTGGATTTGTACTGCATGGTGTGGCGGTGCCGGCGGCGGTGCAGGTGACTGGGTGGATTTTGTATGCGCAGTTTTTGGGGCTGGTGGTTTGGTTTGGGATGCGCGGGGCGCTGCGGAAGTTGAGCTAGACGCCTTTTTTCTGGGGCTCCCAGATGAACTTGTGGATCTGGAGGGAGAGGCGTGCCGGGAGGCCGTCGGCTAGCATCCAGTCGACTAGTTTGCGGGGGTCGAGGGCCATGTTGTCGGCGGTGCGCTGGGGGCTGGGTGTTTTTTGGAAGGCGGGGGAGAGTAGGATCTGGCCAGCTTTTTCTTCGAGCGCGTGGGTGCGGATGAAGTCGCGGGCGAAGTCGTAGTCGGTGCGATCGGTGATGACGAATTTTACTTCGTCGTTTTTGGTGAGGGCTTCGAGATTTTCGAGACGGAAGGTGTTGGCGGCTGCGCCTGCTCCGGGGCATTTGACGTCGACGATCTTGTGGACGGCTTTGGGGACTTCGGCCAAGGGGCGCTCGCCGCTGGTCTCGATCATGAGGGTGTAGTTTTGCGCGAGTAAGCGGTCCATCAGGGGAAGAAGTTCGCGGGCTTGCAGCATGGGCTCGCCGCCGGTGAACTCGATGAGTCTGCAGGGGGCCAGGGCTTCGATCTGGGCGACGATTTCGTCTTCGGTGAAGGGCTTGCCACCGGTGAAGGTGTACTCGGAGTCGCACCAGGCGCAGCGCAGATTGCAGCCGGCGAGTCGGACGAAGATGCAAGGGAGGCCGGCGAAAGAGGATTCGCCCTGAACGGATTTGTAGAGCTCGATGAGGTACATGAGATGCGGCTTACTCGTAGTAGCGGGCGAAGCTGGTGTCGGTCTCGTAGAGGGTGCAGTCTTTGACGCGGACGCGGCCGTCGGTCATTGCGTGGACCTGGGCTGAGGTCTCCTGGTAGAAGTAGCGGGCGAGGTTTTCGGCTGAGGGGTTGATCTCGGTGACGAAGGGCTCGAGGTCGTTGATCATCCTGTGGTCGAGATATTCGACGGTGGGGCGCATGACCTGCTTGAGGAGCTTGAAGTCGAGCAGGAGGCCGGTGGGGTCTAGTTCTTCGCCGACGAGAGTGATAAACACTTTGTAGTTGTGGCCGTGCGGGTTCTCGCACTTGCCACGATAGTTACGGAGGTAGTGGCCGGAGGAGAAGCCGGCTTCTACGGTTACTTCAAACATGACTCTTCGATCCCTTCGGTTTGCCGCGTCGGTAGTTTTTAGATGGGAGCTGGGGAGGCGCGGCTTCAGCTTCTTCCGTACTTATTATTGTACCGTTTTATGCGCCGATCTTCAGCGTTTGCGCTTTTCGCGGCGTTGTTCCTCGAAGCGGCGCTCAGCCTGCTCGAATAGCGAGGAGAGAATGCCGGCTAAAGCGACGAGAAGTGCAACGAGGAACAGGACGATGCCAGTGGTTCGCCATAAAGAGGCGTCGCCGGGCGAGCCGGGCTGCTGCGCGATGTTGGTATACGCGAGGCCGCAGGAGACAAGCGCGAAGAGAGCGAGTGTTGCGGCGAGGATGTAGAGGTTGCGTCCCATTGGCTGAATCTTATTTTACGGTGAGATGTGAATTGGTCCCGTACTGTTCGGAGCTTGTTGCTGCATTTACAGCGCATGAGGGCTAAAGCGTTTTATATCTGAGTGATTGAAGGGCCACTGACCAGTATGATTTCAAGATGGACCGTAGACACTTGTTACGACTTATGGGAGGCGCCGGTGCGGCGCTGCATCCGGGAGTTCAGGCGATTGGACAACTGGCGACTGTTTCTTCTGCAGATGCACCGGGCGGAGTGTTCGTCAATCAGCTTGGTTATCTGCCGGCGAATACGAAGCAGGCTACTGTTCGTTGCAACGATGCGAGCGATGATCATTTCCAGATTCGTTCCGTTGAAGGCGATCGGGTTGTTTACAAGGGAAGATTGGGCGGGATGGTGATGGATGCGGCCTCCGGCGACCACGTTAGGATTGCCGAGTTTTCCAAGCTACACGCGGCGGGGACGTATCGTATTGAGGCTGCGGGTTTCAAGAGTGATGCTTTTTCGATTGCGCCAAATGCTTATGCGAATGCGCTGAAGGTGACGATGCGCGGCTATTATGGTCAGCGGTGCGGCATGGCTGTTGATCTAGGAGGAGGTTATCGACGTCCGGCGTGTCATAGCGCAGGTGCGTTTCATGCGACGTCGGGTAAGAGTGGCCCGCTTGCGAACCATGGAGGATGGCACGATGCGGGCGACTATGGTCGCTACATTGTGAACTCGGGTATCAGCACGGGAACTTTGCTGTGGGCGTGGGAGTTTTATGCACCGCTTCTGCATTCGTTTTCGCTGGATATTCCGGAGAGCGGCGGGAAGACTCCGGACTTTCTTGCTGAGGTGCGCTGGAATCTGGAGTGGATGTTGCAGATGCAGGATACAGATGGTGGAGTTTGGCATAAACAGACCAGCGAACACTTCAGTGCGTTCATCATGCCGCAGGACGATAAGCTGACCAGTTACGTGATTGGGACTGGAGCGGAGCCTTATAAGAGCACGTGCGCTACGGGAGGTTTTTCCGCTGTGATGGCGATTGCGGCTCGCTGCTATGAGCCGTATGACGCGGCGTTTGCGCACCGTTGCCTCGCTGCTGCGCGACAGGCGTGGGCCTGGGCGAACAAGCATCCCGATGTGATCTTTGAGAACCCTCCGGGTATCTTGACGGGGGAGTACGGAGACAAGCATTGCGGCGATGAGGTGGTGTGGGCTTCGGCTGAGCTGTGGAGGACTACAGGCGAGGCGGAGTTTGAGCAGGCTTTTCTGGCGAAGATGCCTCCGCGCGATGTGGCGTTGACGATAAGCGCGCCTGAATGGGCCGATGTGATATCGATGGCTTACTGGGCTTATGCACTTGAGCCGAAGCGCGGTAAATCCGATGTGAAGGAGCGGATTCGGAGTGCGACTGCGAAGGCTGCGGCATTGCTGATTGAGCGGAGTAAAGAGAGTGGGTATGGCAACACTCTGGCGCTGGCGGACTATGTGTGGGGATCGAATGGGGTGGCTGGCAATCAGTCGATGTTGTTACTAATTGCCGATCACTTTCATCACGATAAGGCGATGCGCAACGTGGCGTTAAATAACCTGCATTACATGGTGGGGCGCAATTGTCATGGGGTTTCGTGGGTGACGCATCTCGGGGTAAGGCCATTTGAGCATCCTCATCATCGGCCCAGTGTGGCGGATAATATCGCTGCTCCTTGGCCGGGGCTGCTTTCGGGCGGACCTAATGCGCACGGGGGAGATGCGGTGGCGAACGCATTGCTGAAGCAGCCTCCGATGCGCATGTGGCTGGATGATGAGCGGGCTTACTCGCTCAATGAGATTGCGATTAACTGGAATGCGCCGTTGGTCTTTCTTCTGGCTGCGGCAAATAGTTAGGGCTGCTGATTGGGGTTCGCGAAAAACTGCTCGACGTCGGTGATCTCCTGGGTGAGGCGATAGGCGGGGAGACTTTCGAGGAAGATGCGGCCGTAGCGCTGGCGCTGGATGCGGGGATCGAGGAGCATGAGGACGCCGCGATCGGAGAGGGAGCGGATGAGACGTCCGAAGCCCTGTTTGAGCGTGATGACGGCGTTAGGGACCTGGTAGTCGAAGAAGGGCTTGCCGCCTGCGGCTTCGATGGCTTCCATGCGGGCCCTGACGACGGGGTCGTTGGGGACGGCGAAGGGGAGACGGTCAATGATGACGCAGCTTAGTTGTTCGCCCTGGACGTCTACTCCTTGCCAGAAGCTGGAGGTGCCGAAGAGAACGGCGTTGGGGATGTCACGGAATTGCTGGAGAAGGACGTGGCGTGGGGCGGTGCCGTGGAGGAGAAGCGTGTAGGGGAGTTCTGCGAGGAGGCGCTCGTAGGTATTGCGCATCTGGGTGTAGCTAGTGAAGAGGCAGAAGGCGCGGCCCTGGGTGATCTCGAGGACGCGGCGGATGCGCTCGGCGGCCTTTTCAGGGAAGTCGGGCTCGCGTGGGTCGGGCATGTTGGGGGGCAGGTAGAGGAGCGCTTGCTGCTCGTAGTTGAAGTGGGAGGGGACTACTAGCTCGCGGGCGGAGATGAGGCCTAGGCGCTTGCGGATGTGGTCGAAGCCGCCGGAGACGGTGAGCGTGGCTGAGGTGAGGATGACGCTGGAGTAGTTGTCGAAGAGCGAGGTGGAGAGAAGCTCGGAGACGTCGATGGGTGTGGCTTGCAGATGGGTGTGGAAGGCGTGACTGCCTCGGGCTAGGTTGCGGACTCCTCCTGCTGCTCGGCGCTCGATCCAGAAGACGGTGTTGCGGTCGCTGGATTCGAGTAGGAAGGCCAGGTGGGCGCGGATGTCGGCGGTGCGTTTGCGGAGGCCGGTGGACTCTTCGACGTTTTTGACGCGCTCGAGTTCGCCTTCAAGGCGGGTGAGGGCGTTGAGGGCTCCGGTGTAGTAGTCGCCGCTCTCTTCAAGGAATTCTTCGCGGAAGTCGAAGGGCATGCGACCGATGCCTCCGGTGGCATCGGCAGGAAGTGCGGCGAAGAACATGCGGGAGCGATCTTTGAGGATGCCGCAGGCGCTTTCGATGGCGCTGGTGGAGGCTTGTTTGGCCTTGAGCATCAGGTCTACGTCGCGGATGAGCTCGTCGACGCGCTGCGTGCTGAGGCCGATGCCGAAGTAGTTGGAGGCTACTTCTTCTAGCTCGTGAGCCTCGTCGAAGATGACGGCGGCGGCTTCGGGGAGGATGCCGGCGTCGGGGGTGTTGGCGGCTTGCTGCTTGATGCTGAGGTCGGCGAAGAAGAGATGGTGGTTGACGATGACGATGTCGGACTCGAGGGCCTTGCGGCGCATGGCGGTGACGAAGCAGCGCTCCCAGTCGGGGCAGGATTGGCCGAGGCAGGCCTCGGTGCGGGCGTCGAGTTTGTGCCAAAGCGAAGATGACTCGGGGAGGGCGTCAATCTCGGCACGGTCGCCGGTTTCGGTGGTCTTTTCCCAGGCGGCGATGTGGTGGAACTGGTCGATCTCTTCGAGGCCGTTGAGGAGCGGGTTGTCGCGGAGGGCGTAGAGTTTGTGGCGGCAGAGGTAGTTGCTGCGGCCTTTCATGTAGCAGACTTTTAGCGGGCCGAGAAGGGATTCGAGGAAGGGGACGTCTTTGAAGAAGAGCTGTTCCTGGAGGTTTTTGGTGCCGGTGGAGATGATGACTCGTAGCTGGCGCTCGCGGGCCATGCGGAGGGCGGGCAGGAGGTAGGCGAGGGTTTTGCCAGTGCCGGTGCCGGCTTCGACGATGAGGTGGCGCTTGTCTTTGAAGGCTTGTTCGATGGATCGGGCCATCTCGTACTGGCCGCGGCGGTGCTCGAAGGCGAGTGAGGATTGCGAGAGGATGCCGCCGGGCGCGAAGAAGTCGTGGAGGTTCGGGAGATTCTCCGGCGGGGCTGGTGTGATCGAGATGGGGGCTATGGTGGACAATGTTTGGTTCCGCGCAGGTTATTGCGGCGCAGAGGCTTTGCACTTTCTATAATAGAAGCAGAAGCGAATAAATAGCGTAATAAGCCTGGCCGCCTGATGCGTGCGCGGGAGAAAGATGGATGCTCCGTGGCTCAGAGAGACGATAGGAAGCGGTTAGGCAAAAAACACAGGCAGGCGAGCACTCGACCGAAGAAGGGCCGGGCGCCGAAGGTTGCACCGACGACAGGAGCGGTGGATCCGCGGAAACGCAAGATTCTTGCGACGAAACGGGCGGAGGCGGATAAGGCCTCACGGGTGACGAAGCAGTCGCCGGATAAAGAGAAGAAGAAAACGCTGCGGGCGGATGCTCCGTATGCGAAGAAGGCGGGGCCGGTGCGGCCTGCGGATGGGATTGTGGGGCGACAGACTCCGCGGTCGTCCAATGTTGCTGGACGCGAGAACATTGGTGACGATGACTGGCGTGAGGTTGAACTGCTGGCTTCGCAGATGGTGACGGAGACTGAGGATGCCGAGGCGCGTGAGCTTCCGCTGATCGCTGTGTGCGGGCGGCCTAATGTGGGCAAGTCGACGTTGTTTAATCGGCTGACGGGGTCGCGGCGATCGATTGTGGGGGATGAGCCGGGGATTACGCGGGACCGCATCTATGGCGTGATTGAGTGGATGGGGCAGGATGCGCGGATCGTTGACACGGGTGGCGTGATTCCCGATGATGAGGCGCTGATTCCTAGTGAGATCTTCCGACAGGCTCAGGTGGCGCTTGAGGAAGCTGACGCGATTGTGATGGTGGTGGATGGAAGGACGGAGCTGGCTTCGCCTGATATGGAGCTGGCGCGGCTGTTGTTGCGTGGTGGTAAGCCGGTGTTTCTGGCGGTGAACAAGATGGACACCGATGCGATGTTGTCGCAGGCGGAGAACTTCCGGCGGCTGGGGTTCAAGAATGTGCTGCCGATTTCGGCGGAGCATGGGAGCGGCATCGGGGATCTGCTGGATGAGGTGTTTGCGGTGCTTCCGGAGATTGATACCGAAGAGCCGGATGAGACCATGCTGACCGCTGACGATGAGGCGGCGGAGGATGAGGATGGGCCGGACTTTGCTCCGGTGCGCAAGCTGCGTTCGCATGGTGAGTACAAGAGCACAGAGACGAAGATTGCCATTATCGGGCGGCCTAATGTTGGCAAGAGCACGCTGCTGAATGCGCTGACGGGATCGCAGCGGGCGATTGTGTCGCCGATTGCTGGGACTACGCGTGATGCGGTGGATGAGGTTGTGGAGCGTGGCGGGCATGGCTTCCGGTTTGTCGATACGGCGGGGATTCGCCGTAAGGGCAAGACGAAGCTGATGGCGGAGAAGCTGTCGGTGATTATGGCGCGGAAGCATCTGGAGGCGGCGGATGTTTCGCTGCTGGTGATTGATGCTACTGAGGGCGTTGCGGCGCTCGACGCGAACATTGGTGGTTATGCGCATGAATCAGGCCGAAGCGTGATTATTGTCATCAATAAGTGGGATCTGATGACGAAGGTTGGGCCTGATGGAATGCGGCTGTTTGACGGCAAGCCGCCTGCGGACCAGAAGGTGTATGAGCAGCAGGTTCGGGACAATCTGAAGTATCTGGATTATGCTCCGCTGCTGTTTATCTCGGCGGCTGATGGGAAGAATATCGAGTCGGTGTTCAAGAAGGTTGAACTGGTTGCGCGGGAGCGGCGGAAGCGCGTGACGACGGGGCAGATGAACCGGTTCCTGGAGAAGGTGGACTTCCAGAAGGCTTCGGTCCCGATGAACAAGCGCGTGCGGATTTACTACATGACGCAGGCTGCTGTTGCTCCGCCTACGTTTGTGCTGTTCACGGATAAGGATGTGAAGCTGCACTTCTCATTCGAGCGGTTTTTGGGGAATCAGATTCGGGAGAACTTTGGGTTTATTGGAAGTCCGATCTGGTTCAAGATCAAGGCGAGAAATAAGAAGAAAACGGAGTAAATGGTATCTATCCAGACGTGATGCTCGGATGTGACCGAGCATCACGTCTGCAATAGCAATACATGCCTTCGTCTTTGTAAAAGCGAGAGGTAGCCGCCAAGCAACCCGAATGCTGGACTTGCCACGAATAACAGCACTTGCACAACCAACGGGTGAGAGTCCTTACCTAAAGAGACTGTATAGATCCCAAGAACTATGCAAAGGAAAGATGAGAGAGTGCCATTGAGCAACTCGTTGCCTTTAGCCAGCCGTGCTGCGACATAACCACCGAGCACAGAACAGGCGAGGCCGATCAGTAACTGCCCTATGTAGACAGGTACGTTTCCATTCATGGCTGCCGTAATCGTAGGTCCTACCCTATCTTTCGGTGTGTGCGCAAAATCGATTTTGGAGATCGCGTAAATTGCAAAAGGTAAGCCGAGAACGACAGATGATACGACATCCACGATACCGCCGATCAAAACACCCTTGATTGAAACCTTACTCATGGCCTCTTCGATGAACCTCTTTACGTCTTGTCATTGGCGAGCCAATTATCCCATGCCGCCAGGGCGCGGTTGCATTGGAGTTTGTGGCGTTCTTTTTTGTCGCGCATCTTTTTGCGGAGTTCGGGCTCTAGTGGTGGGAGCAGGTCGAAGGTGATGTTGGCGGGTTGGAACTTTTTTGTTTCGGCGTGGGTGATGTAGTGGGTCAGGCTGCCGTTGGCTGAGGCGCGGGGGGCGGGTGTGGGGGTGTGGCCCTGGGCGATGGCTGCGGCGTAACGGCCTGCGAGCATGCCGGAGGCGATGGATTCGGTGTAGCCTTCGACTCCGCTTAGCTGGCCCGCGATCATGATGGTGGGGTGGGCTTTGAGCTGGAGGGTTTCGGTGAGCAGCGATGGGGCGTGGATGTAGGTGTTGCGGTGGATCTGGCCGTAGCGCAGGAAGGTTGCGTTTTCGAGGCCGGGGATGAGGCGGAGGACTCGGCTTTGCTCGCCGTACTTGAGGTGGTTCTGGAAGCCTACGAGGTTGTAGCTGTCGGCGCGGAGGTTTTCCTGACGGAGCTGGACTACGGCGTAGGGCCACTTCCCTGTTTTGGGGTTGGTGAGGCCGGCGGGCTTCATGGGGCCGAAGCGGAGGGTGTCGCGGCCTCGGCGGGCGGTCTCTTCGATGGGGAGGCAGCCTTCGAAGTACTGGAGTTTTTCTGGCTCGTGAAGCTGTGTAGCAGTAGGGGTTGAAAACTGGCCGAACGCCTTGGCGCTATCAGCACCTTCGGGGTCCTTCGACTCCGTGGCTTCGCCACTGCGCTCAGGATGACAATTTGGTTGTAAAGCGGTTGGGATTTGTTCCCAGGATTTGGCGGGGACGGCTTCGGCGGTGGTGAGGGCGTCGAGGAAACGGTCGTATTCTTCCTGGGTGAAGGGGCAGTTGATGTAGTCGGCGGTGCCTTTGTCCCAGCGGGCGGCGAAGTAGACCTTGTCCATGTCGATGGTGGTGGCGTCGACGATGGGGCTGATGGAGTCGTAGAAGGCGAGATGGTTTGCGCCGGTGAGGCGTTGGAGTTCGGCGGCTAGCGCGGGGCTGGTGAGTGGGCCGGTGGCGAGGATGGTGATGGTGTTGGGGTCGTTCTCGTTGAGGGTGGTGACCTCTTCGCGGTGGACGGTGATGCGGGGTTCGGCGGCTATGCGGGCGGCTACGCGTTTGGAGAACTCGATGCGGTCGACGGCCAAGGCGTGGCCGGCGGGGACGGCGGTGGCGTCGGCTTCGGTGAGGAGGATGGAGCCGGCGCGGCGCATCTCCTGCTTGAGGAGCCAGGGGGCGGTGTTTTCGGACTCGGACTTGAGGGAGTTGGAGCAGACTAGTTCGGCGAAGTCGGAGGTCTGGTGGGCTTCGGTGGAACGCGTGGGGCGCATCTCGTAGAGGTCGACTTCGCAGCCGAACTTTGCTGCTTGCAGGGCGGCTTCGGGGCCTGCGAGGCCTCCGCCGATGACTTTGATTCTCTTTGTTGCCAAGGTACCGCCCTCTCCTGCTTTTTGTGTCAAAGTATTCTATTTAAAAGACTTAGGCTCGTACTTGAGTTGCAAACTACTGATTCTAAAGGGCGCTATTTCGTAAACTATTCCATGCATGGGACTTAGCCGCGTTGCCGCGGGCTTGTGTGATGGAATTTTCGAAACTGCCCCCTGTTTTTATTATATCGGGGGCGTCAAGGGTTTCGGTGGAGAACGGGCAACGGCAAAAGCAACGGCAATAGATTAGTCGCTTCGTCCTTCGGCAGAGAGGAAGGGATCTTGAGGTGGCACCCTAGATGTCCGGGCTAAAGCCCGGACCTACCTGAGAAGCAAAAGCAACGCCTCGAAGCTTTGAGGGATGCAAGTGACATAGAACAGGCAACGGCGAAATACAGGGATCCTTCACTGCGTTCAGGATGACGACTATTTTATTGGCGGGCCGGGTTTTCTAAACCCGCGTTCAGGATGACGACTATTTCATTGACGGGCTGAGTTTTCTAAAACTGCGTTCAGAGGACGACGGTTGAGATGGCGTTCAGGATGACGACGTGAAGGAGTGGGTTGAGGTGCCCGTGGCTTTATTCGCGGGAGTTCGTTGCGAGGGTTTGGAGGGCTTCGCCGTCGATGCGCATGATGCGCCACTCATGGAGCATGTGGGCTCCCATTTGTTGGTAGAAGTCGATGGCGGGTTGGTTCCAATCGAGGACGTGCCATTGGAAGCGGTCGCCGTTTTCGAGGGCGATCGCGGCGAGGCGGCTGAAGAGGGATTTGGCGATGCCTCGGCGGCGGAACTGGGGGCGGACGAAGAGGTCTTCTAGGTGGATTCCTGCGTTGCCGCGCCAGGTGGAATAGAAGGGGAAGTAGAGGGCGAAGGCGGCGGGATGGCCGTCCCATTCGGCGATGAGACAGGAGAAGACTTTTTGCGGGCCGAAGCCGTCGCGGAGGAGGTCGGCTTCGGTGGCTACTACGGCGTCGGGTTGGCGCTCGTAGGTAGCGAGGTCGCGGATGAGGGCGAGGATCTCGGGTACGTCAGAAGGCACGGCGGGACGGATTTTGAGCATAAATTGAGGCCTAGGATGGACGTTAGTGTGAGGTGTTGATCAACCTCTCTGACAGCGTTCGCAGAACAAACAAAGCGAAATACAGGGATCCTTCACTGCGTTCAGGATGACGACGGTTGAGGGTGCCTTCAGGGATAACGATAGATGGGACTGCGTTCAGGTGACGACGTAAAACGAATACAGGTTCTTAGAGGCCAGAAGAACGTGATTCATTCTAATTTTTCTGGTTTGCTGGTTTTTCGGAGGGTTTTGATGGACCGGCGGCGTTTGCGGCGAGCCATTTATTGAAGGGGATGCTGAAGGAGAAGAGCTCTTTTTTGCCGTCTAGGGTGCGGATCATTTTTACGTATAGCTCGGCGCCTTTGAGCGGGGGGTCGTCGAGACCTCGGACGTCGTAAAAGAGGTATCCGGCGAGGGTGCTGTGGGCGTTGACGACGGTGCCCTGGAAGCCGAAGTCGTCGTTATCCTGCGTGATCTTTTTGTCGACGGGGGCGTGGTGGATGGTGATCGGCGTCATGGGAATTTTGGTTCCTGCGGCGCTTTTGGTGGAGAAGAGGCGGCGGTTGATGTCGTCGTCGAGGGCTGCGGGGATGACGTCGCGGTTGGCGGAGATGAACTGGATGCGCGCCTCGTTGAGTGAGAGGGCGGTGTCGCCGTCGTTGGTGATGATGACGCGGACGGGGATGAAGCCGTGCTGGACGTACTCGAGACGGAAGAAGCTGCAATCGCGTGGATCGTCGCAGGGCTCGGCGGCTATGGTGACGTTCTCGTTGGGATGGGTGTCGAAGGCGGCGTACTGATTGGCCGGTTTGGCTGGAGGGGCTTTTTTGTCGGCTGCAAAGGCATTGGCGGCGACGAGGAAGGCAAGAGTTACTACGGTATGGAGAATCTTAGGGGACGAGTGGGACTTCATGGCCAAGTTGATTATCATCTTCGCTGGGGCACAAGGTAAAGAGAGGGCGGGCAGAAGTTGATGATGGGGGGCTTGTGGGTCTACAGCGCGCTTCTGCTGGCCGTCCTGGTGGTGGGGGCTCCGTACTGGCTGGTTCGGATGGTGAGCAGCGGGAGGTATCGAGCGGGGCTGGCGGGCCGGTTGGGACGGATTCCGGATGGGCTGCGGGCTGCGGTGGCGGAGCGGCAGGTGGTGTGGATTCATGCGGTGTCCGTAGGTGAGGTGATGGCTGCGACGCAGTTGATTCGTGAGCTACGGGCGGCGCTGCCGGCGTGGGTGATTGCGGTTTCTACGACGACGGCGACGGGACAGCGGCTAGCGAAGGAGAGGCTGCCGGAGTCGCCTGTGTTTTATCTACCTCTCGATTTTGCGTTCGTCATACGGCGGTATTTAGACGTATTGCATCCTGATTTGTTGATCCTTATGGAAAGTGAGCTTTGGCCGAACCTGATCGATCAGTGTGGCCGCCGTGGTGTGCCCGTGGCTGTGGTGAACGCGCGCATCTCGGATCGTTCGCTGCCACGGTATCTACGGCTGAGTCGGCTTTGGAGGCCTCTGCTGGCGCAGATTTCGCTATATCTCGCGCAGAGTGAAGAGAATGCGGCTCGATGGGTTCGGATTGGAGCGCCCGCGGATCGAGTACGGGTGTCGGGGAATTTGAAGTATGACATCAAGGCGGCAGGGGCGAGTTCGCTGGTGGAGCCACTGCGGGAGCATATGCCGGAGGGTGCACCGGTGGTGGTGTGCGGAAGTACGCTTGATGGTGAAGAGAAGGTGCTGTTGGAGGCTTGGCCTGCGGTGCTTGCGGTAGAGCCGCGTGCGGTGATGGTGCTGGCGCCGCGGCATCCGGAACGCTTTTCTGCTGTGGCTGGGTTGGTGAGCGGTAGCGGATTTAAGGCGGTGCGGGCGAGTGAGTTTCGTGAACGGCCTGTTGCGATTGGACCGGGAAGTATTTTTTTGCTGGACACGATTGGTGATCTGGCTTCGGTGTATTCGCTGGGGACAGTTGCGTTTGTGGGAGGAAGCCTGATTTCTGCGGGTGGACATAATCCGCTGGAACCGGCGCAGTTCGGCGTGCCTGTGGTTACAGGGGCGTCTTATGAGAACTTTCGCGACATCGTGGATGCTATGGTGTTGCACGATTCGATTCGTATTGTTACGACGACCGGACTTTCAGATGCATTGGTTGCTATGCTGCGTAGTCGAAACGAGGCGCGGACCATGGGCGAGCGCGGACGGATGTTGTTTGAGGCACAGGCGGGGGCCACCGCCCGGACGGCGCAGGCGCTGTTGCAATTGATGCAGGAGAAGCCGATGGGTGGACGATTATGATTCGCAGACCTCTGCTGTTGCCGTTGGTTCCGCTGTATGGCGGGGCGCTCGCGGTCAAGAAGGAGTTCTTTCGGCTCGGTTGGCTGAAACAGAACCATCTCATGCATCCGGTGATCAGCGTGGGGAGCGTTTCCGCTGGCGGCGCGGGCAAGACACCGGTGGTGCTGATGCTTGCAGGGATTCTAAGGCGACGTGGATACGCGGTGAGGATTCTTACGCGAGGTTATGGGCGCACATCGGAGTTTATTGAGCGCGTGGAGCCTTATGACGATGCCGTGGTCCACGGAGATGAGCCGGTGTTGCTGGCGCAGCGGTCGGGTGTACCGGTGTTTGCGGGGGCAGACCGGTATCGTGCGGGAGTGTATGCGGAGAAGGATGAGGAGGCCGAGAAGATTGTCGTTCATCTGCTGGACGATGGGTTTCAGCACCGGCAACTGGCTCGCGATGTGGATATTGTTTTGCTGACGGAAGAAGATGTGCAGGATACGCTGCTGCCGGCGGGCAATCTGCGTGAGCCGTTGAGCATGTTGCGAGAGGCCGATGTGATTGTGCTGCGCACGGAAGAGGCTGCTGGGCTGCGTGAGTTTATTGCGAAGCTGATGGCAGGGCGCGAGGCTCCTGCGATTTGGGAGATCAGGCGGCGATTGAGCATGGGAGAGGCGGGTGAGGTGGCTCTGCCTTCGTTGCCGCTGGCTTTCTGCGGGATTGCGCGGCCTGAAAGCTTTACGACGATGCTGAACGCTGAGGGATGCATGCCGGTTGCGCGTGTGGACTTTCCGGATCATCACAAATATGACGACCACGACGTTGCCACGCTGCTGGAGCGAGCGCGCCAGAGCGGCGCGAATGGCTTTGTGACTACCGAGAAAGACGCGGTGAAGCTGACGCCGGTGATGATTGAGCGGCTGGAGGATGTAGGGCCGGGTGGTGACGCGGTTGAGTGCAGAGCTTATCGATGAGGCGGGTGCCATGCGGCAACTGCTTTCGCGGGTGGAAAGGCTGGACCGGCGAAGACGTTGAGCTTTTGAGCAGCATGAGAAAATTACGGTTTGGCCACGGAAATTTATCTATCGCCTGATGACTCTCGTCCCCGTCGCGTGCTGATTGTGCGCGTGGGCGCGATGGGGGATGTATTGCATGCGCTGCCTGCGGCCGCTGCGTTGCGGGAGCTGCACCCTGACTGGTATATCGGTTGGGCGATTGAGCCGCGATGGCTGCCGTTGTTGAAGGCGGACAGCGGTGTTTCCGAGCCGCTGGCACGGGGTGCGGCGATGCCGCTGGTGGATAAGACTTATTTTGCAGCGACGCGTGCGTGGAAGCAGCGGCCCTTTTCATGGACGACGCTGCGGGAGATCTCTTCGTTGAGACGGGAGCTGCGGGGTGAGCGGTTCGATCTGTGCGTGGATATGCAGGGCTCGATTCGATCGGCAGTCATCGGGAGAATGGCTGGGGCGAAGAGGTTTGCGGGGCCCGCAAAACCGCATGAGGGACCAGCGCGATGGTTGTATGGCGAACGGGTTCGGGAGACTGCAACGCACATTGTCGAACAGGGGTGTGAACTGCTTGGAGGTGCGGTGGGCGAGGTGTTGAAGCCTGCAAAGGTGCTGCTGCCCGTCGATGCGGTTGCCGAGGAGTTTTGCGATGAGCTTCTGGCTCGGACAGTTCCGGAGGGTGGTGATTTTGTTGTGATCGCGCCGACGGCTGGGTGGGGAGCGAAAGAGTGGCCAGCGGAACGTTACGGTCAAGTGGCGGCCGAGCTGTCGCGGGCGGGCTATCGCGTTCTGGTGAATGTGGCTGCTGCGAGTGATCCCTCTGGGGAGGCTGTTGTGCGGGCAAGCGGAGGATCTGCGGTTGCGGCACCTACTTCTTTGGCGGAGCTGATTGCACTGGTGCGGCGGGCCAAGCTGGTGATTGCTGGAGATACCGGGCCGTTGCATCTGGCCGCCGCACTGGAGATACCCGTGGTCGGACTGTTTGGGCCAACTGATCCGGCGCGAAATGGTCCTTACGGAACACGATCGCGGGTGCTGCGTCACGCTACAAGTCAACGCGACCATAGTCGCCATCAGGAGACTGAGCAGGGGCTGATGCAGATTACGGCCGATGAGGTCATTGAGGCTGCGTTCGAACTACTACGTGCCGAAAAGGGTAAGGTAGAAGAGTGAGCGAACGAACAACGTGGCAGAAGATTGCGCGGCGCATCCGCGTGCCACTGGGATTTATCTTTGCGGGAGTTTTTTTGTGGCTGGCGCGGCCGACCTGGCAGACCATGCTTTGGAGTCTTGTTCTGGTCGTGCCCGGGGTGTGGCTGCGTGCCTATGCTGCGGGCTATGTCCGTAAGAACACTGAGCTTACGCGCACTGGCCCATATGCTTATACGCGAAATCCGCTGTATCTCGGATCTATGATGATTGCCTTTGGCTTCGCGTGGGCTGCGGCTAGCTGGATTATTCTGGTGGCACTGGCGGTTTTGTTTCTTGCGATCTATCTGCCGACTATTCGCTCCGAGGAAGCCTATCTGCGTGAGCACTTTGCGGGGTTTGATGAGTATGCGAAACAGGTTCCGCGGCTACTGCCAAGGCTGACTCCAGCTCGCAGTAATACGGAGGCCGGCGTATTTTCTCGTGAGCGTTATCTGCATCACCGCGAGTACAATGCCTGTATGGGTGCCATCGCCATTTATGCGGCGTTGGCAGCGCGCCTATTGTTGTTGAAAAGGTAGCCGCCCAATTAAATCAACCTTCGAGCTGCCTTGTTCACGCGTAAATCGGCCCCCTTTCTCCTAGCGTCCCTTCTACTGACAGTTCTGTCAGGCAGCATTCCGACGGTTGCCCAGCAGGCCCAGTTTCAGGCACCCCAAATCCCTATGCTGCAGCCGCCACGGCCGGGCTTCGTCTTCCCGGAGAGGCAGACGCTTACGTTTACCGTCGACTGGCGCGTCTTCACCGCCGGAACAGCAGTCTTTCAACTCGAACAGCAGGGCACGCTTCAGAAGATCACAGCTACGGCCGATACGGTGGGTGCCGTTACGATGCTGTTTCCGGTTGTCGATAAGTTTCAATCCGCGTTCGACATAAAGACCGGTTGCTCGACCGGCTTCAGCAAGCAGATATCAGAAGGGCACCGCAAAGTAACTGGCGACCTCAGCTTCAACTACGCGCAGGGCAAACAGACGCAGACGGAGAAGAACCTGGTGAAGGGGACCTCCAAGACCCAGACGGCGTCCATCCCGGCCTGCGTCACCGATTCGCTCTCTGCGATCTTTTACGCCGCGTCGCAGCCGCTGATCGTAGGTCAGGACATTCGGTTCCCGCTTGCCGACTCCATGCGCACGGTTACGGTGACGATGAAGGTCGAGGGTAAGGAAGAGATCAAAACCCCTGCTGGAACGTTCCAGACGATCCGTGTGCAGCCCACCGCAGACGAGGGCATTGTGAAGAATCGCGGCAAGATCTGGATCTGGTATACCGACGACGCTCGCCATATGCCCGTTCAGATTCGCGCCAGTCTGTTTTGGGGCACTATTACGTTCCATCTACAATCGTATGAGGCAAAATAACGCCGGACGAGAGCCCCTCCTATGACTGACGCGATACAGGATCAGGACAAGTTTGTAACCGTAGGCAAGTACGTCGAGGCGGTCGACGCCCAGATGGCGAAAGGCCTGCTGGAGTCGGCTGGTATCGAGTGTTTCCTGCAGGGCGAGAATGCAAACAGCCTGCTGGGAGCGGCGTTTCGCGCGCGCCTGCTGGTACACAAGCAGGATGAGGAGACCGCCCGGCAGCTGCTGGGCTCGACCAGCGGCGAATCGAACGATCAGGAGGACGATGGCGATCTCTGATCCAGTTCGTCCGCGCGCCGTACTTTGTCTCTCCGGCGGCATGGATTCCACTGTTTGCGCTGCCGTGGCAGCCCGCGACTACGATGTGTATGCCGTGCACTTCAGCTATGGCCAACGCACAGAGGCTCGCGAGCTGCGCTCCGCCGAGGCGGTTGCCAGGCTGACTGGCGTACGCGAACTGCTGCCCCTGAAGATCGATCTCTTTCGCCGCATCGGCGGCTCCGCTCTTACTGATACTTCTATCGCTGTACCCGATGCTCCTGAAGAATCCTCGGCGATTGGTGCGGAGATTCCAGTGACCTACGTCCCGTTCCGCAATGCGCATTTTTTGTCTGCAGCGGTGAGTTGGGCAGAGGTACTGGGAGCTAACAAAGTCTTCATCGGCGCCGTCGAACAGGATAGCTCCGGCTATCCGGACTGCCGTCCCGCTTACTACGAGGCATTCAACGAGCTGATTAAAATGGGCACAAAAGACGGGGACATTGAAGTGATTACCCCGCTCATCCACCTGAAAAAAAGCGAGATCGTGCGGTTGGGAGTTGAACTGGGCGCACCCTTGCATGTAAGTTGGTCTTGCTATTCCGGCGAGACGGAGGCCTGCGGTGTCTGTGAGAGCTGCGTTCTGCGGCTGCGGGCATTCAGCGAAGCGGGAGCCGTTGATCCCATACCGTATGCCATTTCACCAGCGGAGCTTCGCGCATCAAAACTTTAGTTTGCAGCACAATTAATTTGAATAAGAAAATCAGGCTTCGTTCGGCGAGGCCGGGAGAATAGAAACAGTGATGAAACGTATGAGATTGAAGGTTAGCGGTACCCTGGCAGCGGCGCTGCTGGTGATGTTTGCGATGGCGCATCCGGCCACATCGCTGGCCCAAGAGCCGTCGGCCAGTATCCACGGCCACGTCAATAACGCAATCGGGCAGCCGATCACGAAGGGTGAGATAAGGCTCACGACTGATCGGGCAGGCGATGAGAAGAGCCGCAAATATCAATATGTCTTCCAGATCGACGCGAACGGTGATTTCAAGGGCACCGGGATCGCGCCTGGCAACTACGCGATTCTCGTGTACCAGGACAACAAGAGCATCGACTTCATCGAGAGTGTCGTGCTCGCTGCCGGCGACGACAAGACCGTCAACTTCGACATGACGCGCAAGGAGTACATCGAGAAGATGACTCCGGAAGAGAAGAAGCAGCTCGAAGAGTTCAAGAAGAAGAACGCCGAGGTGATGGCGGGCAATAAGCAGATCGCAAACCTGAACGCGATGTTGGTCCAGGCGCGCGCCGATACCAAGGCAGGAAATTATGACGCTGCCATCGCGGCCATGAAGGAAGCGACAACCCAGAAGCCGGAAGAGGCGATTCTGTGGGTCACGCTGGGCGATGCGCAACTCGGCGCCGCCGATGCCGCAGCCAAGGCTGCCAAGGCTGCTGGAACGTCACAGAGCGATCCTGCGATTACACAGAAGTATGCGGATGCAGCGGCGTCGTTCAAGAAGAGCATCGATCTGAACTCTGCCTCGAAGAAGCCGAACCCGGACACCGCGGGCGCGGCGTACAACCAGTTGGGACAGGCGTTGGCGAAGAGCGGCAACCTGAAGGACGCCTCGGATGCTTATGAGCAGGCCGCGAAGGCGAACCCGGCAGGTGCTGGAATGTACTACTTCAACGAAGCGGCTACGCTGTATAACTCGGGCAAGACGGACGAATCTGCCATTGCCGCCGACAAGGCGATTGCAGCCGATCCGAAGCGGGCCGATGCGTACTACATCAAGGGACAGTCGCTGATCCAGAAGGCGTCGGTCGATCCGAAGACACAAAAGATCACGGCTCCTCCGGGAACGGTCGAGGCTTACCAGACTTATCTTGAGCTGGCTCCGGATGGTCCTCGCGCCGAAGAGGTAAAGGGCATTCTCACCGGCATCGGCGAGCAGGTGAAGTCAACCTACAAGGCCAAGCCAAAGAAGTAGTTCTAGTGGTCTGTCGGAAAGGCCTCGGGCGTTGCAGCCTGAGGCCTTTTCCCTTTCTGTAGTCTGTTCACAGAGGGCTGAGTGATGGCTTCTGTTGTCGGCTTCGATGAGGCGCTTGCGGTGGTTGCGGCTTGGGCTGCGAAGGTCACTGCTATTGAGGTGGAGGCTTTGCCGCTGCTCGAGTGCAGCGGGCGCGTGCTTGCGGAGGATGTGAAGGCTGATCGCGATCAGCCTCCGTTCGACCGGTCTACGCGGGATGGGTTTGCTGTGCGGGCGGGAGAGGTGTCTGCGGGCGATTCGCTCAGGGTTGTTGGGCAGGTTCGGGCGGGAGAGAAGTGGTTGGGAGGCGCGCTGGAGTCGGGAGCGGCGATCCAGATCATGACTGGAGCTCCGATGCCTGCAGGGGCGGATGCGGTGGTGATGGTTGAGCATGTTGAGCGCGTTGGCGATGCGATCAGGCTTTTGGATGGACGAAGTCTCGGTGTTGGGGAGAATGTTGTTCCGCGTGGGAGCGAGGCTCGTGTTGGAGCGGTTGTGATTCCTGCGGGAACCGTGATGGAGGCGGCTGAGATCGCGTTGGCTGCGGCTTGCGGTTGTGCTTCGCTGCGGGTGTTTCGGCGAGCTTCGGTGGCGATTGTGGCTACGGGTGATGAGTTGGTTGAGGTGGATGAGGTTCCGGAGGAGCAGCAGATTCGGAACTCGAACAGTTATGGGCTTGCGGCGCTGGTGGCGAAGGTTGGCGGCGAGGCGGTTCGGCTGCCGATTGCTCCGGATCGGCGAGAGGAGTTGGAGCAGATTATTCGGAGGGCGAGAGCTTCGGATCTGATGCTGCTTTCTGGTGGTGTTTCGATGGGTGAGTACGATCTGGTGGAGGAAGTTCTGCTGTCGCTGGGGGCGGTTTTTTTCTTCACCGGTGTAAAGATGCAGCCGGGGAAGCCGGTTGTTTTTGGAAGGCTGCCGGAGAGGGACGGCTTCCCTGCCCGCTTCTTTTTTGGGCTGCCGGGTAATCCGATCTCGACTCAGGTTACGTTTCATTGCTTTGTTGAGCCGATGTTGCGGGCGCTGTCGGGAGAGGGTTTGCGGGAACCGAGGTTTGTGCAGGCGACTCTTGCCGAGGAGGTCGCGGGAAAGCCTGGGTTGATGCGGGTTTTGCCGGCTCGGCTTACTACCGGCCGGGTACGGCCGACGGTGAAGCTGGTTGGGTGGCAGGGGTCGGGCGATCTGGCTGCGAATGCTCGGGCTAACTGCTACGCTGTGCTTCCGCCAGAGCGGGAGAGATTTTTGGCTGGCGATGTAATTACAATTCTACTGCGGTAGGCTTGAGCCATGAACGACGATGTTGATTACACCTCCGAACGCTTGATGGATGATGCACCGAAACCGCTGGGGAAGGACTCGAACCTTTCGCCGTGGCGGAGACCTCCGCAACGACTCTCGCACTACGACGAGGCGGGGCAGGCCCACATGGTTGACGTGAGCGAGAAGGTGAAGACGCGCCGGGAGGCGGTCGCTTCGGCCTTCGTGGAGCTGTCGGACACCGTGATGGCCGCGCTGCCGCAGAATCCCAAGGGCAATCCGCTGGAGGTTGCGCGGTTCGCGGGGATTCAGGCCGCGAAGCAAACCTCAACCCTGATTCCTATGTGCCATCCACTCGCGCTGAGCTTTGTGGATGTGCAGGCTCAGATCGTGCTCGGCGGGATTGCGATCGAAGCCACGGCTGCAACGGTGGATGGCACCGGAGTCGAGATGGAGGCCATGGTTGCCGCGTCGGTTGCTGCGCTTACCGTGTACGACATGACCAAGGCTCTCGATAAAGGCATTCGCATCCGCGAGGTTGTGTTGCTCAGTAAGAGTGGTGGTAAGAGCGGTGACTATCGGCGAACCGCTGAATGATCTGGTGAGGCCTCCCCCCCCCCCGGGTACCTTCTCGTAAGTGGTTTATTTTCCATGACTTAGCAGTTTTTAATTCTCCAAATTCGTCATTCTAAATGGGTTATGGGTAAATTCGTCTTTCTAAAGAGTTTATGGTGGTTAATGGAAAAACCCCGGTTTTTGGCCGGGGCTTTTTTTTGATTCTTTAACTAGTTTAGCTGATGGAGTGAAACTCTTTTGCAATTGGATGTGGTTTGTTTTGTTGGATTTGGGTGGGCTTGGGACTTGACAAGGATTTTGCTGGTGTTTTTGGGGAATTGTTCTGTAAGTTATTGGTGTTGTGTGGTTTATAGCAATGTCGATCTAGCACAGCGCCGAAGGAGAGGAAAGCATACAAGGGCAAAAACAAAGACAACAGCAGATCCCCTTCGGGGATGACAAACAAGAAAAGCAACGGCAACGGCCAGAAGGTGTAACCCCAACCTTCGCGCGGTGAGGCGCGCTCAAGGATGGGGCACCCGGCTTTGTTGGCGGTTTTCTTTGGGGTTAGATTGCGGTGGCGAGGGTTACGGCGAAGAAACCGTTAGAGTCCTGCCAGGAGTGGGTGTCTCGGAAGTTGGCGCTGGCGAGGAGTTTTTTTACGGCTGCGGGGGTGAACTTGTAGCTGTTTTCGGTGTGGATGGTCTCGCCGGGGGCGAAGTGCAGGGTGAGGGCGGGGCCAGCGGAGTTGGCGGGGATGTGGACGCGCTGACTGGTAAGGGATTCCAGGTGCATCTCGATGCGGGACTCGGTGGGGTTCCAGATGGCGAGGTGACGGAAGGCGGCGGTGTCGAAGTCTGCGCCGAGGTCACGATTGAGGCGCGTGAGGATGTTGAGGTTAAAGGCGGCGGTGGTGCCGGAGGCGTCGTCGTAAGCGGCGAGGAGGGTGGGGATGCCTTTGCGTTGGCGCTTGCTCCCATTCGAGCCGAGGCCGGGGGCGAGATCGGTGCCGATGAGGAGCTGGTCGCCAGGGAGGAGCTGGGCGCGGAGGTTGCGGAGGACGTCGCGAGCGTCTTCGGGAGAAAAGTTGCCGATGCTGGAACCGATGTAGAGGGCAAGGGTGCGGGTGTTGGGGAGGCGATTGAGCGGGAGGGCCTGGGTAGTGTAGTCGGCGACCTGACAACGAACGGTGACGCCGGGGATGTTGGCGCGAATGTTTTCGGTGGCTGAGGCAAGGGCTGACTCGGAGACGTCGACGGGCTGGTAGACGACGGCGCGTTGGTGGCGGACTGCAGCGGCGAGGAGGATGCCGGTCTTGGTGGCGGTGCCTGCGCCGAGTTCGATGAGGGTGAGGATGGGGGCGGGATCGTTGCCGGAGGGGAGGGAGGCCTGGGCAATGATCTCGTCGGCGTGGTCGGCGAAGATGCTGCGCTCGGTGCGGGTGAGGTAGTACTCGGGGAGCTCGGTGATCTGCTCGAAGAGATCGGAACCGGTCTCGTCGTAGAAGAGCCAGGGGGAGAGAGTTTTGGGAGTGGCGGTGAGGCCTGCGCGAGCTTCCGCGGCTACAGCCTTGAAAGGACTGGGGGCGATGAGTTCCGTCGCTGCGCTGGGGAGGAGGTCAGAGACCGCGGAGATAGGTGGCACCGTTTGATCTTCCCTTCTGTTGGCGGTCCTGACTGCTTTGGGATTGGATGCAGGAAATTGCGGGAAAGAGCCGGGCTATTTGCAAACTACTGACATAGGGCTGTCAGTAGAAGGATACAAGTGCATGCTAAATCCGGTTGATTGCAAAGGGGTTTAGATGACCTCTTTTTTTACGGCCGTGGATGGGTCTCCAGTGTTCGGCGTGCCGATGGGTTCGATGAGGAGAAGATGAACCTCATCGAGGGCTACGGGGCGGTGTTCGATGCCTTTAGGGACGATGTAGAGCTCGCCGGGGTTGAGTTCGACGTGGGTGGTCTCGCCGGATGGGGTGCGGAGGTCGATCCTGAGGGTGCCCTGGAGGACAAGGAAGAAGTCGTCGGTGTCGGGGTGGGAGTGCCAGACGAAGTCGCCCTTCAGCTTGACGAGCATGACGTCGTGACCGTTGAAGGTGGAGATGATCTTTGGGTGCCAGCGGTCGGAGAACTTTGCCAGCTTGGCTTCGAGGTTGATGGATGTTGGCTCGGTGTTCATTGGCGGCTACCTGGGGACGTCCTGTGCCAGACGCAGGCCGGAGAACTGCCAGCGGGTGCCGGGGGTGAAGAAATTGCGATAGGTGGGGCGGATGTGGGTGGCGGGCGTGACGCAGGAGCCTCCGCGAAGGACTACCTGGGAGGACATGAACTTGCCGTTGTATTCGCCGAGGGCGCCGGGGAGCGGTTTGTAGCCGGGGTAGCCGGTGTAACCGCTGGCGGTCCACTCCCAGACGTCGCCGAAGAGTTGCTGGAGGCCGGGTTCGGAGGTCGCGGGGATGGGGTGGAGATTGCCGGATTCTACGAAGTTGCCTTGGATTCTCTGGATGGGCTGGGATTGTGCGGCGTGCTCCCACTCGAACTCGGTGGGGAGGCGTTGGCCGGACCAGTGGGCGTAGGCGTCGGCTTCGAAGAGGCTGAGGTGGCAGACGGGGGTTTCGCTGAGGTCTTCGAGAGGCTGGAAACCATGCAGGGTGTAGATGCTCCAGCCGGATTTGGTGTCGTTGTCGCGCTGCCAATAGAGAGGTGCCTGCCAGCCTTCGGCGCGCATGGTGGTCCAACCTTCGGAGAGCCAGAGCTCGGGGCGGTTGTAGCCGTTCTGGTCGATGAAGGCGAGGTACTCGGCGCAGGTGATGGGGCGGTTGGCGAGCTGGAAGGGCGCGAGGTAGACCTGATGACGCGGGGTTTCGTTGTCGAAGGCGAAGGCAGTAATTGCGGAGGGGTCGGGGGTGAGGCCGATCTCGGTAAGGCCGGGAGCGAAGGTGATCCACTCGACTGGTGGGGCGATGAGAGTCTGCTGTTGAGGGGCGCGGGCGCTTGAAAGATAGGCTGGATGAAGCGGGTTGGTGAAGAGAGCGTGCTTGATGTCGGTAGCGATGAGCTCCTGATGCTGCTGCTCGTGTTCAAGGCCGAGAATAATGCGCTGGACCGCATCGTTCTCTATTGTTTTCTGCAGGAAGCGGGACATGCCGGAGTCGACGTGCTTGCGATAGGAGAGGATGGATTCGAGTGGAGGACGAGAGAAAGATGCGCGGAGCTTCTTTTCCGGCATTTCGCCGAGGGTGTTGTAGTAGCTATTGAAGAGCCAGCGGAAGTCGGGGTGGAAGGGTTGGTAGCCGGCTAGGAATTCGCTGAGGACGAAGGTCTCGAAGAACCAGCTGGTGTGGGCGAGGTGCCATTTGACGGGGCTGGCTTCAGAGGATGATTGCACCATCATGTCTTCCGGGGTGAGGGGTCGACAGAGATGCTCGGTGGCCTGCCGGACGGCCTGATAGCGCGCGAGGAGAGGAGGGGCGGTGGTCTCGGTGGAGAGGGGCATCGTGGTCTTCTTGTCGAACTAGTTGCTTATGGGATGGGCTGAGAGTGGGTTTTGTTGCTTTTTTCGCCTGGGCTACATGTGTCGTGAGTTGAGGAGACGGGCGAGGCCGAAGGCAACGGCTGCGGCGGTGCCTCCGATGAGAGTGGTCTGTATGGCACTGCGGAGCCAGCCGGTGCCGACGAGCTTTCCTTTGAGGGCTCCGAAGACAGCCAGGGCTATGAGGGTAATGATGGTGGAGAGTTTGAGAGCCTCGAGGTTCTCTTCGACGAGCATGTAGGGGAGCAGCGGGATAAGGCCTCCGGCTATGTAGGAGCCGGCGATGGTGAGCGCCGAGCTGACTGCGCGGCCGGCGGCTGGTTCTTCGAGGCCGAGTTCGAAGCGCATCATGAAATCGACCCAAGCGGTGGGATTTTGCTTGAGGGCGGCGATGACGGGTGCGGCGCTGGCGCGGTCGACCTGGTACTGCTCGAAGATATCGTAGATCTCTTCTTCTTCGTCGTGGGTGCGATGGATGATTTCGTGCTCTTCTCTTTGGCGCTCGGAGACGTAGTGCTCAGCGTCTCCGCGGGCGGCGAGGTAGCCGCCAAGACCCATAGCGATAGAGCCTGCGGCGATCTCGGCGAGGCCAGCGAGGACGACGATGTGAGAGGAGGCAACGGCACCGGAGAGGCCGGCGGCGAGGGCGAAGGGGACGGTTAGTCCGTCGGAGAGACCGATGACTATGTCGCGGACGGTCTCGGTGGACTCGAAGTGACCTTCTATGTGAGCGGTATGTACCTCGTGCATGGCGGTAGTGTAGCCGCTGCTAGAACGATCCGTCACAAACAGGTTGAAGATTTTGCTGGCCGTTAGCGTCTTTCGTGGAAGGACAACGTCTGTATCTGCACAGGCTGGAACAGGAATTCTGACGAGGCGGTATGTAATGAAACGGGCGATGGGTGCGGTGATTTTGATGTTGGGTTCGCTGGGCTCGATTGCGGGTTTGGCGCAGGAAGGGCAGGGCTCGGGTGAGCGCGGAGGGGCGTTTGCCGGGGGGCAGATGGTTCGGGGGACCGTGACTGCTGCGAGCGCGGACCATTTGACCGTCAAGACGGATGCCGGGGATGTGTATCAGGTCGCCATTTCGGCAAATACGCGCGTGATGAAAGACCGGCAGCCGCTGAAAGTTGCGGACATCAAAGTGGGTGATGTCGCAGGAGCGATGGGAGTGCTGGATGCTCCGACGAAGACGATCCATGCGGTGTTTGTCACGTTGATGAGCGCGGAACAGATGAAGAAGATGAAGGAGGATCTGGGCAAGGTCTTTATCTCGGGGAAGGTGACGGCGATAGATGACGTGAAGCTGACGGTGCTGCGGCCCGATGGCGTGAGCCAGGTGATCGAAGTAGATGAAGGGACATCGTTCAAGCGCGGTGGACGCGGGATGGCATCGATGGTGAATGGGAGTGGGCCGGTGCCTGCGCGTCCGGAAGGACCCGCGGCGGGCGGGGAGAGCATTACGCTGGCCGATGTGAAGGTGGGGGATACGGTTGTGGGACCGGGAGCCATGAAGAATGGTGTGTTTGTGCCGACGCAGCTTGGAGTGATGGACCCGGCGGCGATGGGACAGAGACGACGGCGCGCGGCTGAGGCAGGAGCGGCTGCTCCGGAGAACACCGTTGCGGCGCCGAAGAATGCTTCTCCTAACGAATGATTGATGTTCTTGATGGATTTTAGCGAGGTAATTGTGCGGCGATTGATTCGAAGTACGGTGCTGTGCGTGGGCGTGTGTGTCGGGACCGTTGGCTGCGTTTGGGCACAAACGGACCAGGCTCCTGCGCCGGTTATAACGGCCCAAAGTACGACTGCGGCCGGAGGGACCATCAAGGGGACGGTGAAGGCCGGCACGGTTCCGCTGCCGGGTGTGAGCGTGACTGCAACAAATACGCTGACCGGAAAGAAGTATGCGACGACGACGGATGTGACGGGCGCGTTTGCAATGGCGATTCCTCGTAACGGCCGGTATGTGGTGAGAGCGGAGTTGGCTGCGTTTGCGACGCAGACGAAAGAGGTACTGATCAATGCGTCTGGAGAGAATGGCGGCAAGCCGGAACAGGTGGCGGAGTTTGGATTGCAGCTGGCTTCACGAGCGGCACAACAGGAGGCACAGCAGGCTGGAGTTGAAGGAGCCATAGCTACTAACCTGGCGGGTGCGTTGGGACGTGGAACGCAGTCGCTGAGTGTAACGGGAGATGGAGCGGCGTCGGCTGATGCGAGTGTGGGCACAGGGAACACTGGTGCGCAGATGCCGACTCTGGGGGGATTAGGTGGAGATTCGGCGGCGACTGATTCGGTGGCCGTGAGTGGGCAGATGGGACAGACCAATGGGCTCGCGAACTTCAACGAAGATGACATCAAGCAGCGAGTGCAGGATGCGATCGCGCAGGCGCAGCGTCAGGGTGGCGCAACGGGCGATATAGCGAATGCAGTGGTGGGAATGCTTGGCGGGATGATGGTCAGCGGGCCCGGTGGTGGACCTGGCGGCGGGCCGGGTGGGTTTGGCGGCGGGCCAGTTATGATCATGGGGGGCGGGCCGGGCGGTGGGGGACGGGGTGGCGGTGGTGGGTTCAGGAACTTCAATCCGACGCAGCCGCATGGGACGGTGTTTTATCAAGGAGGAAATGGGGCTCTGAACGCTGCGCCGTTTTCTGTGGCCCATGCGTTGGGAGAGCCGGGGGCGCAGGTAGTGAAGCCGTCGTCGATGCAGAACCGGTTTGGCGTGAGCTTCGCGGGATCGCCCTTTATTCCGGGTGTGTTCAAGGCGAATCCAAAACAGTTTGTGTTTTTGAATGTGACCGGGATGAGGAACATCAATCCTGAGGTATTGAATGGAACCGTGCCGACGCTGGCGGAACGGGCGGGAGATTTTTCGCAGCTTCTGAGTACGACGAGCGGAGTTACTTCGGGCCAGCTATACGACCCTACAACTGGGCAACCGATTTTGAATAACAACCTGAAGAATGCGACGACGCCTCTTTCGCCGCAGGCGCAGGCTCTGCTGAATTTTTACCCTGCACCAAATGTTCCGGGCGCTTCGCTGCGGAATAACTATCAGACAGTGACCAATGCAGGACAGAATTCGACCAGCGCGGCGCTACGGTTCGTGAGGAACTTCGGGCAGAACAGTGGATTTGGGATGGGACGGCGGCCTGCTGCGAATGCGCCTAAGACGTTGCGGCAGAACATCAACTTCAACGGGAGCTATTCGCACTCGGCGAGCGATCTCCGGAATATCTTCCTCCCGCTGGGTGGAGCGACTGTTTCCAATGGGTATGGTGTGACGGCTGGCTACACGATCGGGTATGGGCGATTCACGAACAATGCGTCAGTAAACTGGAATCGTTCGCATGCTGAGCAACGGAATTACTTTACAGATGGCAACAGCGATCCTATAGCAGGGACGGGGATCGAGATTCCGAAGCCGGTGATTGGAGCAGAGCCGGGAATCTACTATGGCGTTCCAAGCCTGACGATTGCGAGCTTCACGGGACTGACTCAGACGGCGGCCAATAACCTGGTCAACCAGACGATTTCGTTCTCCGACTTCGTAAGCTACAGCCACAAGAAACACAATATGCGGTTTGGCATTGATTTTCGTAGAGTGCATGCGGACAGCATTGGCGGCAGTAGTGGCACAGGGTCGTTTACGTTTACGGGATATGCGACGCAGAATCCGGCGGCGACCTGCACGACTCCGACGACGACATCGTGTGTTGCGAGTGGATCGGGGTTTGCGGATTTGTTGTTTGGGTTGCCGCAGCAGTCGGCGATTCAGGCGGGTGCGTATAAGACTTATTTGCGGGCGAATGTCTTCGATTGGTATGCGCAGGATGACTGGCGCGCACGCTCAAACCTGACACTGAACTTTGGGCTGCGGTATGAGTATTTCTCTCCGTATGTCGAAAAGTTCAATCGGTTGGTGAATCTGGACCACAATGCAGACTTTACGCAGGTGGCACCGGTGCAGCCGGGACAGACCGGACAGTTTAGCGGAAGCTTTCCTCGGTCACTGGTGAGGCCGGATCGCACGATGTATTCTCCGCGTTTTGGTTTTGCGTATCGCCCGACGCCGAAGTTTTTCAAAGAGACGGTGATTCGCGGCGGTTACGGTATCAACTACAACACGGGGCAGTATGGAACGATTGCACGTCAGTTGGCGTTTCAACCGCCATTTGCAATTACGCAGACGAACCTGGTGACGACATCGACGATTTCGGGAACGGCGGGATGTACGCCGCAAAATATGACCCTGACGAGCGCGTTCGACTGCTCTACTGTGCCGGTGCAGAACAACTATGCAGCGAATCAGGATTATCGGCTGGGACATGTGCAGGTGTGGAACATCGATATTCAGCGGACGCTGCCGAAGGGGATCGTTACCAACATTGGCTACAACGGCGCGCGGGGCGGTGGGCTGGATATGTTGCGAGCGCCGAACCGTACGGCGACGGGATTGCTGAATCCGGATGCGCAGGCGTTTACGTATGAAGACTCGCTTGCTTTCTCACGCTTCAACGGGCTGAGCGTAAATGTGCGGAAGCGAATGCAGAAGGGCGTTTCGTTGCAGGCGACTTATTTGTATGGGCACTCGATCGATAATGCTTCGTCGATTGGCGGCGCGAACGGGATACCGGCGCAGAACGATCTGGATCTGGCCGCCGAGGAGGGCAACAGTGCCTTTGATGTGCGGCACAAGGTGACGGGAAACTGGGTACTGGAATTGCCGTTTGGGCCGAACCGAGCCTACTTTACGAAGGGCGGTTTCTGGTCGAAGGCGCTGGATGGATTTTCGTTGTCGGGTGACTTTACGTTCGCAACGGGGACTTATTACACGCCTCACTTTTCTGCGACAGTAGCGGAGACCTCGACTGGAACGAATAACTCTTTGCGGCCTGATCGTATCTTTGCGACGCCGATTACGGGGCCGCAAACGATTCGTCAGTGGTTTAATCCGGCTGCGTTTGCGGCTCCGGCGAATGGATTCGGCACGGCCTCGCGCGGGTCGATTGAAGGGCCGGGGATTGTCGCTGTGGATGCATCGCTGTCGCGGACGGTGGCGCTGGGAGAGATGCGGTCGTTTGAAGCGCGGGTTACGGCGAACAATGTGTTCAACACGGTGCAGTATTCGGGGATCGATACAACGCAGAATTCGCTGACATTCGGGCAGGTGACTTCCGCAGCGGCGATGCGGACGCTTGTGGTGATTGCGCGGTATCGGTTCTAGGAAGAGTTTGAAGTGCGAGGAATTATGCGGCGATTGATGGCGGCGATTTTGATCGGAGCGATGGTGGGTTCGCCGGTGCTGGCGCAACAACAGGCGCCGGACGGGACGTTCACGCTGAAGGTGCAGTCCGACATTGTGCTTACGAATGTGGTGGTGCGTGACAAAAAAACGGGCGAGGTGGTAAAGGGTCTGAAGGCCAGTGACTTTACGGTGCTGGAAAATGGGAAGCCGCAGAAGATTGAAAGCTTCGACTATCAGAACGTGGACGAGGCCGCGGTGCTGAGCGAGAAAACTACAGTGTCGGGCAAGGCATCGGTCGCAGATCTTTTGAACAGAAACTTTGCAGCAGATAAGGCGCAGCTAAGAGATCATCGGCTGATTGTGATGTTCTTCGATTTGAGCAGCATGCAGCCGGAGGACATCGATCGCGCGGTCGAAGCGGCTCAGGACTATATCAATAAGAAGATGCAGCCGGCGGATTTGGTGGCGTTGGTGAGCATGGATACCGGCCTGAGTTTGGACCAGGATTTTACTGCAGATAAGGCCGCTCTGCTGAAGGGCGTAGGCAGATATAACGGGACGGAGGGCACTGGTTTTGCGAATGGCAATGAGGGTGGAAACTCGGGCGGGACTGCGGATGATGCGTCGAGCTATACAGCAGATGATAGCGAGTACAACAGCCTGAATACGGATCGTGAGCTGTATGCGATTCGCACGATTGCGAAGAGCCTTGAGCGAGTGGACCAGCGAAAGAGCATGTTGTATTTCAGTGGAGGGTTGACGCGACAGGGTATTGAAAACCAGGCGAGTATGCGCGCCGCGACGAACGCCGCCGTGAAGGCGAACATGGCGATCTACAGTGTGGATTCGCGCGGATTAGAGGCTCTACCCCCTGTGGGTAACGCTTCGAAGGGAAGCCTGCGCGGCACGGCGGCCTATAGCGGCGGGGCGATGCAGGCGAATCTGGATGCGAACTTCGGGTCGCAGGAGACTCTGGCGACGTTATCGAGCGACACGGGTGGCAAGGCATTCTTTGATTCGAATGATTTTGCTCCGGCGTTTCAGCAGATTCAGCATGATACAGAGGCGTATTACATCATCGGGTTCCGCTCGACGAATACGGCGCGGGATGGAAGCTTCCGCCATCTGACGGTGAAGCTGAATCGGAATGACGTGAGGATGGATTACAGGCCGGGATATTATGCGCCGGCAGACTTTAAGCACCAGAAGACGGAGGATCGCGAGATTCAACTGACGGAGCAAATGCGGAGCGATCTTCCCGCTACGGATGTCGCGGTGTATCTGCAGGCGCTGTACTTCCGGATGGACGACAATAGGTTTTTTGTTCCGGTATCGCTGATCGTGCCGGGTTCGCAGATTCCATTTATCAAGAACGGAGATCGGGATAAGGCGAACATCGACATACTTGGGCAGGTGAAGAATGCTCAGGGGATCGCGGTTGGCAACGTTCGCGACACGGTGAAGCTGGCGCTGGATGCGGCGCAACAGGTGCAGCGAAAGAACATTCAGTATTCGACCGGATTTACGCTGGCGCCGGGGCGGTATCACCTGAAGTTCGTGGTTCGCGAGAACGAGACGGGGCGGATGGGAAGCTTTGAGACTGACCTCCAGGTTCCCGACATGAAGAAGGCTCCGTTGAAACTGAGTTCGATTGTTTTGTCGAGCCAACGGGTTCCGAATACCGCGAAGAAGAACGAGAGTCCGATGGTGCGAGATGGGGTGGAGTGGATTCCGAATGTGCCGCATGTGTTTCGGCAGGACCAGCATCTCTACTTCTTGTATGAGGTGTATGACGCCGCACGGCAGAAGGTGGATGGAACGGCGCCAGCGGCTTCGCCGGGGTTGACGCGGCGCCCGGCGGGAGCGGTGCGGGTGCTGACGAGCATCGAATTTCTGAGCGGAGGCGCGAAGGTGTATGAGACTCCGCTAGTTGAGGCAAATGCGATCAATACGCCGGAGCGGGGCGCGGTTGCGTTTCAGTTCGATGTGCCACTGACGCAGTTGAAGCCTGGGACATATGTTGTTCAAGTGAATGTGATCGACGATGCGGGCGGGAGTTTCAGCTTTCCGCGGCTGGCGTTGAGGGTGCAACCTCCGGCGGGGCAGGTACAGGCTCCGGGGCAGTGACCAAACGCCTGCCGGGTGTGACCAATCACTATTGACAGTTGCTGGACGGAAGCAGATCATGATGGCGTACCTCGCGGAGGTATACTATGCGTCCGCTTATCCGGTGTTCTTTCCTACTTGTTTTCTTCACGTTATGCGTTTCCACTGCTCACCTGGGGGCCCAGGATGACGCAGTCCAATCTGGGTTTTCGAATAATAATCCGACTCACGATGATCCTCAGTGGACAACCGTCCAGTCCCACCTGCCAGACCCTTTGACGGCTTCGCCAGCCAAGCTCGAGCTCGCTGCGGATGTGCTGCGGGCCAGACGTTTCCCCGCCGATGCATTGGAATATTACAACTATGCTCTGCAACGGGGCGGCGATCAGGCGTTGCTGCTGAACAAGATGGGCATAACAGAACTGGAGCTGCAGAATATGATGGCGGCGCGGGCGTACTTTACGCGGGCCGTCAAACTAAAGAAAAAGAATGCAGATGGATGGAACAATCTTGGAGCGGTGGAATATCTGCAGCGGCGCTATCGAAACGCAATCTCGGACTATGACCGCGCGATCAAGATCAACAAGAAAGATTCCTCCTACCACTCAAATCTAGGAACCGCTTATTTCGACCTGAAGCAATTCGACAGCGCGCGCAAGGAGTTTGAGATTGCGCTGAAACTGGACCCGGAGATGTTTCAACGGCGGCGAATGTCGGCCGGCGTGACGGCTCATCTGCTGTCTCCAGAGGATCATGCGCGGTTCTGCTACGAGATGGCGCGGCTGTATGCGAAGAATGGCGATGAAGCCGATATGCTGCACTCGCTGCAGATGGCGAGTGAGGGCGGCTTCGACGTTGCGGGTGAGATGGGCAGGGATGCCTCCCTGTCACCGTACCGGAAAGATCCTCGTGTATTGACAATTCTGCAGAATGCTCGTGCGCTGCGTAGCGGTCGTACGACGGCTGTTGCGGCTGGCACAGTACCTCCATTGCCGGCGCCCGTGAATGAATGAAGCGCTATTTGTAAGGACAGTGACGACAGTTTGAGTTGCAGCAGTAGCCGCGCTTGAGGTGGTAAACCGCGGTGAAGACCAGCCATGGACCTTCGTAGTAGAAGTCCTCTGGCGCGAGCTCTTCGGTCTTTTCCTGCTGCGGCTGGTCGGTGGGCTTGGGTGGGTTCGTCATTGCTGGAACAATCCGGGAGCGTTTGAAGGAATTGCTGTCGCCATGGCAGCGGAGAGGATGCTCGGTACCTCTTCGATTGTGGTGGCTTCTTGTTCCTGATACAGACTGCCGTTGCGATAAGTGACCCGCTTGCCGGGAACCGCGGGGACCCGTTCGCCAGGAAGAATGATGCCCGCGAGATTGATTGGGTCGGCTGCGGCTACGGCGATCATGGCAGTGCACTCGCGGCTTCGGGAGGCGCGGAGGGAGTCTACGGCCTGCGGGAGAGCGAACTGTTCGCCGCCAAAGCCAGTGACGAAGCGGCCGCCGCGAATCTCGCCACGGGCTTCGAGGCGGCGAAGGATGCCGAGGAGATCGCGCCAGCGGGGAGCGTTGGACTCGCGGGCGAGGAGGTCGCGGATGAGGATGCCGTAGCGGCTAAGGAGTGTGCGGGCAGCGGATTCCAGGGCGGCGTCGGTGCGGCGGGCCTGCTCGATTGCGGTGGGAGCAGCGTGGACTTCTTCGGAGAGAAGGCTCCAGCGTCCGGCCGAGCTGCGGGTGATGCGTCTGCCGGGGGTATCGGTCGAGGTCGATTTGCGGCGTGGGTCCATCATGGCGCGGAGCTGGTCGAAGCCGTCTGCGGCTGCCAGGCCTGCGGTGGCTAGCTCCCACAGCGCTTGCTGGGTTTGCTGCTTGGTGAGGTTGAGGATGCGCTGGATATCGTTTGAGAAGCAAGCGCCGCGCTGCTGGAGGAGTGCTCGGACCTGTAGGGCTGCGGGGCTTAAAGCCAGTTGTAGCTTTGCTTCTTCGACGCATTGCTGCGAGAGCGCGTGGGGGAGCCAGTCGGCTGTCTCACGAACGTAGAAGGTGATAGGAGCAGCGTTGGTTGGGATCACGCGGCGGGGAGCGGTGCCATCACCGGCAGACCAGGCTGGATGCGGCGAGATGCGGCCCCAGCCTACGGCTCCGGAGAGGCAAAGAGCATCGAGCCAGCGGGGATCGTAGTTGGCTACGCGGGCGGGGAGCAGGGTACGCTCCCACTCGATTGCCGGGGCTTCGAAGCCTTCGAGCTGGTGAAGAGCTTCGAGGACGCCTTCTTCCCCGGAGAGCTGGGTTTGCGGGGCGAGATGTTGCCAGTTGAGCAGCCAGCGCATGTAGACCGCGGGGGAGACGGCTTCGATCTGCTTGCGGAGCGTGCTCATGGTGCGGCGATGGATGCGTTGGAGGATGCGGCGCTCGCACCACTCGATGTCGTGGTCTTCCGTGCTTGCAGGATGTTCGAAGGCTCCGCGCATGAGGAGGCCTTGCATCTCCATGGCGAGGAAGGCCTGGAAGATTGAGGATGGATCGAGATTCAGGCGGTTAGCGAAGGATCGGGCGGTGATGGGTCCGAGGATTTGTAACCATCCTTGAACGCATAGCTTTATTGCGGTCTCTTTTGTAACCTTTACGGTTGCATTGATGTCTGAACTCGAAGAGCAAGCAAACGCGACCGCAGGTCCTTCGACTTCGAGTTTCGCAACTGCGCGAAACTCTTCGCTCAGGATGACACTTTCCGGGACGGTGGAGGCCTGATAGAGAGCGGAGATGTGAGGGAGGCGCTCTGTTGCGATCCAACAAAGGGCTCCGTGGCACTCGATGGTTTGTGCGCGCCCTGTGTGTGCGAGCCGCTCGTAGAAGGTGGGCCAGTGGCGGGCTTCGTCGGTGTCGACGAACGATAGCGGAAGCGCGATGAGGCTGTGCAGGAGATCGTGAAGCTCGTGTTCATCGCGGATGTCGGGCCAGCACTCGCTGCGAATTGCGGCGATTGCGGCGGGATCGAGCTTACCTGCTTCTTCTAAAACGCTGGCGGGGAGTGCGCGGCCGAGGGATGTGGCACGGGCGCGGCGCTCTTCGAGGCCGGCCTCGTCGAGGTAGGCGTAAGGGTTGGCGTTGAGTAGCTCGTGCGCGAACTGCGATGGTACGGGTGTATCGACGGCGAGGCAACGGATGGTTCCGTCCTTGATTCCTCGGAGGACTTCGATCAGACCCTCGAGGTCCATCGCCTCTTGCAGGACGTCTTTCATCACCTCGTCTACGAGTGGGTGGCTGGGGATCTGGATGTCGCCAACGAGCGTCTCGAAGCAGGCGGCGGCTTGTGGGAAGACGCTGGCCATCAGGTCGTCGGAGCGGGTGCGCTGGATTTGTGGGGCGACGCGTTTGCCCTTGGAGAAACGGAGGAGTTGCAGGCTGCGATTGGCGGCCCAGCGCCAGCGGGTTTTGAAGATCGGTGAGGCGATGGCGGCTTGTTCGAGCAGCTCTTTGGCGGTGTTCTCGGTAAGGAATTGGAAGACGTCGCTAAGGGGGAAGCTGTGCTGTTCGGCAAGCGAGATGTTGATGCCGTTGTCTGTTGCTGCGGCTTGTAGTTCGAAGTTGAAGCCGCGGCAGAAGCGTTTGCGGAGGGCGAGGCCGAAGGCTTTGTTGATGCGTCCGCCGAAGGGAGCGTGCAGGATGAGCTGCATGCCTCCGCCGTCGTCGAAGAAGCGCTCGGCGATGATGGTGGTCTTCGATGGAACTGCGCCGAGGACGGCTCTTCCGGTGACGATGTAGGCGATAAGTTGGTGGGCTCCGCTCGCGCAGACTCCGCATTGGTCCATGAGCCAGGCGGTTGTCGCGGCTACTTCTGGTTGCGCGGCAGAGATGTAACCTGGGGTGACGTTCGGTGTGCGGGCGGAGATATGTTCGCGGAGTTCGCCTACGCCGTCTGAGAGGATCGCGGTGCGTTGCGGAGCTTCGCCCTCCCAGAAGGGCAGGCTTGGCGGGGCACCGTGCGCATCTTCGACAAGGACGCGGCCTGCGGCTTCGATGCGTTGAATGCGCCAACTGCTGTTGCCGAGCAGGACGACATCGCCCGGGCTGGAGTCGACGGCGAAGTGCTCGTCGAGTGTGGCGATCTGCACGCCTTCCGGCTGCAGGATAACACTGTAGAGATTTGTTTCGGGGATGGCGCCACCGTTGGAGATGGCGATCATGCGTGCTCCACGGCGCGGGTGAAGTTGATGATGAACGCCGTCGCGAAGGAGATACGCTCCGTAGCGGCCACGGCTGGATTCGATGCCTTCGCTGAGGAGAACGATGAGGTCGTCGAACTGTGCGCGCGTGAGATTGCGATAGGGATAGGCTCTTCGGAGGGTATCGAAGAGCGTGTCTTCTTCCCAGGGCTCCGCTCCGCAGCAGGCTACGATCTGCTGCATCAGGACGTCGGCTGGCTGATCGGGGATTTCGAGCTGGTCGAGCTCTCCGGCGCGCATCTTGCGGACGAGGGCGGCTTGCTCGAGGAGGTCGTCGCGGGTTGTGGCGAAGAGGCGGCCCTTGGGGATGGCTCCGCGCCAGTGGCCTGCGCGGCCGACGCGCTGCATGGCTACGGCTATGGCGCGCGTGGTGCTGATCTGACAGACGAGATCGATGTCGCCGATGTCGATGCCGAGCTCGAGCGATGCAGTGGCGATTAGGATTTTGATCTCGCCGTTTTTTAAGCGCTGCTCGGCATCGAGACGGAGTGCTCGGGAGAGCGAGCCGTGGTGCGCGGCGACGTTTTCGGAGCCAAGGCGTTCGGCGAGGGCGAAGGCTATTTTTTCGACCAGGCGGCGGGTGTTGACGAAGACCAGCGTGGAACGATGGTTCTGCGCGTGGGCGGCGAGCTTGTCGAAGATCTCCTCCCACATGCCGTTGCTGGTGACGGAGCTTAGCTCGTCGCTGGGGACTTCGATGGCGATGTCGAGCTCGCGGCGTTGACCTACCCGGATGAGGGTGGCGGGTTTGCGATCTTCGTGAATACCGCTGAGGAAGCTGGCTACCAACTCGATGGGATTCTGTGTGGCGGAGAGGCCGATTCGCTGCGGGGGCGTGGTGTGGCCGGCGAGGAAAGCTCCGGGTGAGAGGCGGTTTGCGCCGGTGACGAGGGCATCGAGGCGTTCGAGCGAGAGGGCAAGGTGTGCTCCACGTTTGTCGTCGGCTACGGCGTGGATTTCGTCGACGATGACGGTGCGAACTCGGCGGAGGTTCTCGCGCGATTTGCCTGCGGTGAGCAGGATGTAGAGCGACTCGGGTGTAGTGACGAGGATGTGCGGAGGATTGCGGAGCATGGCGGCGCGCTCTTTCGAGAGCGTATCGCCGGTGCGGACTCCGGTGCGGATCTCGGGACAGAGATAACCGCGCTCAACGGCGAGACGCTGTATCTCGGCGAGCGGGCCGTCGAGGTTTTTCTGGATGTCGTTGGAGAGGGCTTTGAGCGGGCTAACGTAGACGACCTGGGTGCAAGGCCCTAACTGACCGGAGATAGCTTGCCGCAGGAGTTGGTCAATGCAGACGAGAAAGGCCGAGAGAGTTTTGCCGCTCCCGGTAGGCGCGGAGATGAGCGTTGCGTCGCCTGCGAGGATGCTGGGCCAACCTTGTTCCTGCGGCTCGGTGGGGCTGCCGAATTTGTTGAGGAACCACTCGGCCGTGACGGGATGCGCCCAGGCTAGCGAGGTGGGAATTTCGAGGTTTTCGACGACCGCGGGCATGGTGTATTGTAGCGCGGTTTTATTCGCGGTTTATTCGCCTTCTGATTTGAAACCTAATCGGCTTTGAGGTCTTCACCAAAGTCCGCAGAATATACAACTTCTTCTGACCCTACCTGAAGCTGATCGACAACCATCTGAACAACTTTCGCCCACACGGTATCGCGATTCCAGCCTTCCGGTGGTGTTATAGCCAGCGGAATGGCTGCTCTATTTGCAGGGCGAGGTTGTAGAGATCCAGATGGCACTCCCAACTGTTCACATATGAGTTCGTATAGATCACCAACGGTGCGCATTTGTCCCAGCCGCCAATCTTCTAACTCGATCTCAAACGTCTCTTCGCATCTGAGAACTAGTTCGACAATATCCAAACCCATATTGCTTGGCCCTCATCTCGCTGGTCTTACATGTTGCCTACGCCGACATCGGCAGTCGCTGCGGCGGAGTTGCTCTCGTCGAGGTACTGCTCGATGACTCGCTCAAGCGATCCCTGCGCGGTGAGAATGAAATCGACGGCGTCGCGGCCTGCTCCCTGGCCCCCGGGGTTGGGCGTGATGTAGTGGGCTGCGTCTTTTACCTGCTGGCGCGCGTTGGCTGTGGCGATGGCGAGGCCGCACTGGCGCATGACGGGGAGGTCGATGATGTCGTCGCCGACATAGGCGAGCTGGTCGATGGTGTAGCCGGTCTTTGCGAGGATGTCGTCGATGGCGTTCATCTTGTGGGCCTGGCCCTGGTAAACGAACTCGAGCTTGAGGTCGTTGGCGCGGATGGCTACGGTCTGCGAGTTGCGCTTGGTGATGATGCCGATGCGGAGGCCGCCGAGGCGACCGAGGCTGATGCCGAGGCCATCGTGTGCGGCGAAGCCTTTGGATTCAATTCCCTTCCCGTCGGGGCCGGGGACGACGAAGATCTGGCCGTCGGTGAGGACGCCGTCTACGTCGAAGATGAGGACTTTGATATTTTTTGCGAGGTCTTCAGCAGTCATTCGTTGATGATAGCGTGCGTGCGGTTGAGACGTTCGGCACGCCGGAGGATTATTGCCAGCGGCCTTCGAACCAGACGTAGCCGCGTGGAGTTTTGCGCCATTCGCCGTGGTGCCATCGGGCTCCTGGTTGGAGGGGCTGCATGTACAGGCCAGGAGTCCACCGGTATCTGCCACCGACCCAGCGGTAGTAGCCTCCTCGCCAGGCCCAGTTGGGATGAGCAACCGGAGGAGGCGGTATGCGTTCGCGACGCAAGGGTGGAGGAGGGGTAAGCGGGTTGTTCCATTGCGTCTGGGCCTGAGCCGTGGCGATGGTTAGAACCAGGACGCTTGCACCGACGAGAAACTGCCTCTTCATCCGATCAACCTCCTTACGAAGCTGCCCGGTTAGACGTTATCTGCCCCTCTGCAAGTTGTGGTGAAACTTTAGCGAAGCTGCACCAGCTCAGAGGCGGAGCCAGGCGAGGAACCGGGGGTTACAGATGTGTTCTGGGGTGCGCGCCAGTGGTCGATGTAGCTCACCTGATGCACGCAACTGATAGTACAGCTGGGCGCGCAGGACTTCTCGGTGAGGAACTCGCGCTTCACGTCTGCAGTCTGATATCCCGAGAGCGGAACGCCCGGATAGCCGCGTTGTTGGCTGCAATAGTGCACAAGGCCGAACTCGCAGATGTAGAGGTAGCGTCCGCCTGCACGGCAACGCCAGTCGTTCGTCTTGCCGTTGGCGATCGCTTCCTGGAAGTGGTTGAAACGAGAGTAACTGCGGCGAGTGAGTTGCCGCACCTTGTCCCAGACGCTGCGTTCGGCGTCGCCCAGCGGCTTCAACTGTCCACTGCCGTCGTGGATGATGCCAATGGTTGAGCTGAAGCCCAGTCCGAGCGCCCGCTCGCTTACGGTCAGGGCGTCCTGCGGATTGGCGATGCCGCCACCAACGACGGAGTTGATGTTGACGTGAAAGTCCGCGTGCTCGGCGAGCATTTGCAACTTCTTGTCGAGCACCTTCAAGCTCTTCTTCGAGACTGCGTCGGGCATGACGTTGTCGATCGAGATCTGCATGTGATCGAGGCCAGCTTTATTCAGCCGCTCGATTCGGTCCGGCATCAAGAGATAGCCGTTGGTGATCATGCCGGCGATAGCGCCAGTCTTACGAATTCGCGCGATGATCTGATCGAGATCCGGGTGTAGAAGCGGCTCGCCGCCTGAGATTGTGATAACCGAAGTGCCGAGGCGGCCCAGGTCGTCGATGCGACGCAACATCTCTTCGAGCGGCACTGGGTCGGAGACGTCGTCGAACTCGTTGCAGTAGGTGCAGGCGAGATTGCAGCGCCTCATGGGAACGATATGCGCCATGTACGGGTGGCCCGTGGAGGCAAGGGCCGAGCCGATCGAGGCCAGTTCGCGCACTTTACGCGTCACCGCCTTCCAGCGGCGTTTTGCACTCATCGGACGGCTGGCGGTTGCAGTAGTAGAAGCTGAAGACATATCACTCTCAAGTATATAGAAACGGCGACCCGAAGGCCGCCGTTGGCTTTCCGACACTTAGTGCTGTGAGTCAATTCATGCGTTGCAGGCGCTTAGGCGATTCAGCTGCTCGCCTGGCTGCATCGGCAGCCGCATCCACCTGTCTGCGGGCTGTTTCCAACTGCATCAGCAGGTCCGGATTTGCATTGAACGTCTTCAGCTGCGCCATCATTGCTGCCATTTCAGGCGAGTAGCGGGCAGCTTCCATGCGCATGCGAGCCTCGGCGGCCATCGTATCGAAGATCGGCTGCAGCTCAGCCAGTGTCTCCCGCGTACGCTCTGCCTGCTCGCCGCTGCCGAAGAACTCCTCCAGCCCGATTCCGGCATCTACGCTCGAACGTTTCTTGGTGTCGGGCGTCAAGGTAAGCGTCTGCTCCTTCTTGTCGCGCAGGATCACCACTGGCACAGGCTTGCCCCGGTTCTCGTGGATCGTCTTTGACCAGTCGCTTCCACTTACCACCGAGACCGAATTCACTTTTACGACTACATCACCAGCGCGTAGACCCGCCGCCGACGCCGGACTGTTCGTATCCACGCTGCGGACCAGTAGTCCCGCACTTCCCTGCGCTCCAAAGAACTCGGCCAGTTGCGGTCCCATAACTTCGAGTTTCGCCCCTGTGAAAGACGAGCTTACGAGCATTGGCATCAAGCCGAGAAAACTTCTCTGCCCCTTGGTCGCGCCGTTTGCTGTCGATGAACTCAAGAATCCGCTTCCGCGCGGAACATAGCTCGAAGCAGGAATCTCTGGTTCAGGAACTTTGTAGCGCTGTTCCCAGGCCTGACGTTCCACCGTATCGCGGTTGGCCAACTGCGTCGATATGGAAGTCTGCTGGCCATCGCGGCTGATCACAAAGACAACCAGACTGCCGACCGGCAGCTCGCGGAGCATCCGTCGTACCTGATCGGTGCCATCGACGGCCTGTCCGTTCATCTGAACGATGACGTCATGAACCTGAAGACCTGCCTTGCATGCCGGCCCGTCGTGATCCACATTCACGATCTCGGCTCCGCGTGCCTCTTTCAGTTTCAACACAGCTACCTGGTCTTCGCTGATATCGTGCATCTCGATTCCGAGATAGCCTTTGCCCGACGGGTTTCCACCGGAGTGATGAAACGCGAATACAGGTAGCGCCAGGATAGCCATGAAAGCCATGGTTCCGAGGAATCTACGGTAATTTTTCGCCAATGCACTCATCGCCCGCGCTCCTACTGAATGTTCGCTGAATCCTGCAGCGCGTTATACGAAATTGTGCGGACGTATGGATTCACGTCCTGCGTAGAGACCGTCCGCAACACCTGCCGAACCGCTGAATCCGTCTTCACAGGGACCAGCGTCGCTACAGCCTGCTTGCGAACCTCCGCGCTGGGATCGCGCGACAGCGCCTCGGCGATCGCATCCCTTACCCGCGGATCCTGCCCGACGTACCGTTGCAAACCCTGCAAGGCCGTCAACCGAACGCCTGCGTCTTCGTCGTACAGCATCGACACCAGAAGCTGGTTTCTGATTCCCTTCGGATCGGGTCCGCCGAGACATGCATGTCCTGCTCTGCACTCATCAGCCAGCAGCGAAACCGAGTTCGCCCGAACATTACTATCGGCGGCCGCATGAGTACCCGTCAGGAGCAGTTCGCGAATTGCCGGCGAGTCGAGCGAGCCTTCCATCGACTCCGGAACCATGCGGTTGTACTTCACCTGCACCATCTCCGAGTTCGGCGTCTGCACGATTCCAGTCACATTCGCCACAGCACCTTCGGATGGATTGCTCAACCGCACCGTGGTCTGCTTCGGCTGATGTGCTACCTGATATCTATAGGTAAAGTTGCCCCCGATGAATCCAACTCCTACGAGCAGCGTCGCCAACGCCGGGGCGCTCTGTACATGCCCTATCCACACAGAAAAGTTAGATCTCAACCGAGTAAAAAACCCATGAGGCGGGATCAGATCCAGCGCATCGTCCAGCCGCATTCTGGACTGGGCAAGAAGATTTGGCGAAGGTTCTACTACGGGAAGCAGCGCCAGCTGCTCCTCCAGGACCCGCATCTCATCCCACTCACGGCGGCATTCTTCGCACGACTCCAGGTGCTGCTCCAGAGTTCCTGCGAACTCATCCGGCAGCTCACCGTAGTTCGCCAGAATGATGTTTTCTTTTACCAATTCGCACTTCATTGCTATACCTCAACCAGCCTCAAAAATTTTCTTGCAATCGGGTCTATGAAGTCGCCCGTCTCAAATCCTGATTCAGCACAACACATACTTTTCCCTGCCCTAAGCCCTCAACCCCGCCAGATTGGCTCGCAGCTTTCGCGTAGCCCGGAACAGCGTGTTTTTCGCCGTTTCCTCGGTCGTACTCAACATCTCTCCAATCGTGCGAAGCTTTAGCCCCTGGTAATGCTTCAACTCAAACACCGTACGTTCCCGAGGCGTCAGTTTATCGAGCGCCTCGGCAATCTTTTCGCTCATCACCTTGCGGTCCAGCTCCCTTGCCGGGTTGGCCATCGCGCGATCATCGGTGATGTTCGCCATCAAATCCATCTCGTCGCCGCTGGCATCCAGCACCGTCGCCGGATCTTCCCTGCGGCTTTTGCGCCGACGCAACTGGTCGAGGCAAAGATTCGTCACGATCCGGTACAGCCAGGTATAGAAGCTGCACTCGAACCGGAAGTTCCCCAGGTGACGGTAGGCCTTGATAAAAGCCTCCTGGTGAACATCCTGGGCGTCCTGCTCGTTGCCCAGCATATGCAGCGCCAGCCGTAGCACAGACTGGTCATACCGCCGAACCAGGGCGTCGAAGGCTGCTCGCTGCCCCTTCTGGGCCTCACGAATCAGCTCGTCGTCCTCGATCCGCTGTTGTGCGCGGGCTTCCAACTGTGCCTGCGTCAGCTTTCCATTCCTGGTACCGGGTTGGGTAGCTACCTTTGCCATCGCTGGCAATGATTCTACCGCTGGACGACTGATCCCGAGTGCAAAGGGGCTAGGACGACGCCCGCGAGGCCCCAAAGAAAGCGGAGAGGACATCTCACCGCCAAGATCCATGCCTAACGCTTCAACGCTCATTCCAACTGACTCCGGAGGTCAGGAAATCGATAACACTCCAATAGACCCCCGTAAATCGCAAAGGTAAGCAGGTCATCCGTCTTTGAAACCAGATAGCTAAACCCTGCCCTATCTTCCTTCCGGTAAACTCAGCAGATGCCCCACCGTTCTGCCACGCCCGACCTCTTCGCCGAAGCCTCCGCCCGCCCCAAGGCGCAAACCGGGGCCTGGATCAACGCCCACTGCGACGGGGGGGCCCGCGGCAACCCCGGCCCGGCCGGCTACGGAGCCCTCATCCAGGACGACCAGGGCATGGTTCTCGCCGAACTGAGCGAATTTCTCGGCATCCGCACCAATAACTACGCCGAATACTCCGGCCTCCTCGGCTGCCTGCAGTACGCGCTCGACCACGGCCATCGCCGCCTCCGCGTCGTCTCCGACTCCGAACTGATGGTCAAGCAGATTCAGGGCAAGTACAAGGTCAACTCACCCGACCTGAAACCCCTCTGGCAAGAGGCGAAGAATCGCATCGCCAAGCTCGAAGCCTTCGAGATTTCGCATGCCCTTCGCCATAAGAACAAGGACGCCGACCGCCTCGCCAACGAGGCCATGGACCGCGGCATGAGACGCTCTCCAGCAGTTGGCCAGCCTGCTCCGCCCCCCCTCAAAGCCACTCCCTATCCGACCCAATCCGAGGCTCCGCCAAACCCCTACGCCAAGGCCGATGCCATGCTACGAGGCTTCACCCGGAACGGCGTCGTCCACATCCTCGGAAACGCCACCCTCCCCGATGGAGTCTTCGTCAAGATCATCCGCGAGTGAAGCCGGATTTTTCGCTCAATAATTATTGAGCGAATATACGATTCCTGGCTTATGCTGTTTGCCATATTGCGGAGGGTTCGGTATGCGTGCGTGCATAGTGCTGCTCCCGTTGGTTATGTCGGCTGTGCCTTCGTGTGTGCTGGCTCAGAGTGAGAGCAAGCCCCAACCCCCGGTCATCCAGGTTGCAGATGGCGGGACCAGCGGAAGGATGGAAAGCATCTTCATCCCGCCTAAAGCAGATGCTCCCTTCAGTCTGACACTGGTTACAGAATGGTCCCGTCCACTGGGAAATGGTGGTAGCTTCACCGTCGCAAACGAAAGACGCATCGTGCGTGACGGAAAAGGGCGAATCTATCAGGAGCGTTGGATATTGGTGCCGAAAGGCGGCAAGGCGAAGTCATCGATGGACATATTTCAAATTACTGATCCGATGCAGCACACCTGGTTAAACTGCGGCGTTCAGGAAAAGGTCTGCGAGATTCTGCCCTATAAACTTACGTCAGACGCGATCTACAGGCCGGCTATCGGCACCACTGGACCATTGCCGGATGGAAACGGGTTTCGCCAGCACGAGGAATTAGGCCTCAGTAATTCGAACGGCATTGACACGACAGGGTATCGCGAAACCCTCACTATCAACCCCGGCGTACTCGGAAACGATCGGCCCATGGTGACCACGCGAGAGTTCTGGTTCTCCCCTCAGCTTGGGTTCAACCTTATCTCGAAAGTCGACGATCCGCAGAATGGGAAGCAATCCTTCGAGGTGAAGGAACTAACCACGTCCGAGCCCGATCCTCGGCTCTTTGAGACCCCTGAGGGATACAAGATCGTTGATCACCGGAAACCGAAAGAAGGGTCAAATTAGCGTGAATGGCTAAGTTGCACTCTTGCTGCGGCGCCTTCCGCAAGAACCTCTTTCGCGAACCACCGAATGCTGAAGGAAATCGGCAACCCGACCACGACCATGTGCACAAGCAGTCCTTGAATCAGGTCATGAAGTTCGTAAGGACCCCTCGCGTGAAGCGCTGAGAGAGGCAAAACGATAAGACGCATTACCAGTTCAACCGCAGCGCCGAAGAACAAACCGCACACTAGCGGGTGTTCCTTCAAAAAACCTAGCCTGCGGCTTGCCGCATAGTAGATAGCCGCGGCTGAGAAAGCGATAAAGAAGTGCAGGAAGACACCCAGAACATAGGTAGCTATGCCTCCATCGAAAGCCTTTCGCCCCAACAGGCCCCCTGCAATCGCGAGGGGAATGTCCCATCCAAATAGGACGCAAGCCTGTAGAAGGTCCAAAGTCCCGGCAATCAGGCCGCCAACTGCGATTGCCAACAGAGCGTTCTTTTTTCCTAATGACCAAGGTGCAGCATCTCCGATCATCCGATACCCCTTCTTTCACCTCTGATTTGTTTGCAATGCAGATTTACGGTAACCAGACAAGACACGAGAAGTCCTGAGCGTTGCCTGAAACACCCTGAATACTTCTGAAATAACGCTGCATCGGCGGTGACGGCCCGGGATAGCGTCGCTAAGCGCAAGGGCGGGCCAAAATGCGGCCGGCGTTTCTCCACACAGGTTTGTATAATCGGCCAACGCCGCTTTCTATAAAACAGAGGGTAACCAATCCTGCATGGAACGCCCTACTACGACAATGCTTCGCATCGGCGCCTGGTGCGTCAATCCGACGTCCGGACAGATTTCACGAGATGGAGAGACCGCTCGGGTAGAGGTGCGAACGATGCGGCTGCTGCTATGCCTCGCCGAGCACGCCGGAGAGGTCGTCAGCATTGATGATTTGCTCAACTATGTCTGGTCTGGAGTCATCGTCACTCAGGACTCCGTCTACCAGTCTGTGGCGTCGCTCCGCCGTCTGCTTGGCGACGACCCCAGGCAGCCTACTTACATCGAGACAGTGCCGCGATTAGGGTATCGGATGGTGGCAACGGTCAGCCCCTGGGTCGATGATCCCATTGCCCAGTCCATCTCACAGACCCTCTCTTCGCAGGCTTCGGACAGCGAACATCCGGCCTCGGCGACCACCGATGCGCCAACACCCGGCGCACGCCTCAGAGCCAGCTTCATGTGGGCCGCCGGTGTGACCCTTTGCCTTGTGCTCGTTGTTACTTTTCTGTTCCACGGCAAGGTCACTAACAACAATCACTTAGCCTCACCCGCCATTGCCCAGCAACCACAGAAATCCATCGCCGTGCTGCCATTTCTCGACCTGACTGATGAGATGAATGAAGAGCCCTTCGCCGACGGTATGACTGAGGAACTGATTGACAAGCTCAGTAAGGTTCCGGGCCTTCGTGTACCGTCCCCTACGTCCTCTTTCTATTTCAAGGGCAAACAGATACCCATCGCCGACATCGCCAAGACGTTGGGTGTCACTTATGTGCTCGATGGGAGCGTGCGCAAGTCGGGCGCTAGGCTGCGGGTCGCCGCGCGGCTGATTCGTACGGACAACGGATACGTCGTCTGGTCTGAAAGCTTCGACCGACCGTTCCACGATATCTTGATGGTCCAGGACGACATTGCGGGTGAAGTAACGAAAGCTCTGAGCGCATCCACAGAATTCAAAGCGCGCTGAGGGGCTACTGATCTGCATATGCTCTTGGTGCGAAACGGCCTAAACTGACTGGACAGAAGGTTGGCGATGAGTCCGGTGATAGTCGGCGGTGAGTCTAGTAAGTTCAGCCCCGACCCGCGAAGTAGTGTTGAGTTCTAAAGGCTATGGGGAGGGAGACTAACTGCTAGCTTGAAACAGTCGCGATGGAGTCGTCGGAATATTCAATGACATAGTCGATCTGGACGGCTTTCTCCAACATCTTCGAGACTGAACAGTATTTGTTCTTCGAGAGAGCGACCGCGTCTTCGGCAGCTTTCTTTGAGACTGCACCACCGATCAAGTAGACCAGTTTGATCCTGGTAAAGACACGGGGAGGGGCGGCGGCCTGTTCGGCGATTGCGGATACCGTGAGGCTGATGAGAGGCTCGCGCTTTTTTTGCAGTATCGAGACGACATCGACGGAGGTGCAGGAGCAAAGGGCCAGTAGAACCGCCTCCATCGGCGTAGGGCCGTTGGCGTGCGCGGCTCCAGCGTCGAAAACGATGGTGTGACCACTTTCGGAGTGGCCGTCAAACTCCATCTCCTTTTTCCAAACCGTTTTGGCGATCATAGGTCCCTCCCCTAATCTGGCGGCTCCAGTCCGGGGTTTCGCCCCGACATACCAATGTTCGAGGTCACGCTGGCTCCTGATACAGCCCGATCACATTTCCCGCCGGGTCGCGAAACCTCGCCGTAATCTCAGGCGCGTCCGCACCAATCGGCTGCACAATCTCGCCTCCATTGGCCACCAGGGCATCGACAGTCGCGGCCACGCTATCGACCATCACATACACCATAAGCCCAGGCTGCGAGGAAGGCGGTCGTCCCAGCACCCACGCACCACTCACTTCACCGACCCCATCATCAAAAGCCGTGGCACCGTCTCCGCGCCGGCGAATCTTCCACCCGAAGACACTCGCGTAGAAGTCTGCCGAGCGCGCAACATCGATCGCAGGTATTTCGATATAGCAAATCTTTCCGTTTCTAAGCGTAGGGGGCATACCAGCTCCTTTCCAGTCACCCGCGATTGTAAGCTCAGGACGACTCACCAGCAGATTCGGCGAGGCGCGAGCACAGATGCTCAACGACACTCATCTGGCTCATCATCGCCGTAAGGTTCTCTATCCCCACAGATTCCTCAAACCGACGCTGCATCCGATCGAGAATTCCGACCACTCGTACTGCCCGTTTTCTGCCTGCAGGCTGCAACACAAGCTGGAAGGCTCTCGCGTCGTCCGGATCGATCCTTCGTCGCACCAATCCCTTTGCCTCAAGGGATGAGACGCAGTGGCTGATATTCCCGCGTGTCGTCTGAAAGGTGTTCGCAAGCGCTGACGGCTTGATGCCACTCTTGTTCTCGAAGAAGATCGCGGCCAGCACAAGAGATTCGAAGAAGGTCAGACCTTCATCCCGTAAAATCGCGTTCAGGGCAGCCTCCATGCGCCGGGCGATTCGGCTGGCCTGAAAGACTGGACTCTGCTGTAGAAATGACTCAATTCGCATCGTGGGTTCAATTATATGGTTTACCGTGTCAACTACTTAGGACGAGACAAAACTATGTCCCAAACACCCGTCGCCGCCTTGATTATGTCTATGTGACTTCCCTGCACAAACTCTCTTTCATGCTGTTGATTTTGCCCCGCCTTCAGGCCTCCGCCCAGCAGGCCGCGCCCGCGCTGCCGGCCACCCAGCAGACCGTCGAGGTCACAACAACCATTCCGCCAATCCCGCTGTCTGAGTCCAACCGCGCCGTCGAGACTCTGGACACGCGGGACCAGCCCGTTTTTTTCAACAACTTCACCGACTACCTCCGCCAGGACCCCTCGCTCAACCTGCAGGCACGAGGCGCCAACGGTGTTCAGGCCGACCTCTCCATCCGCGGCACCACATTCGAGCAGTCACTGATCCTGCTGGATGGCCTGCGTATCAATGATCCCGAAACCGGCCACCTGAACCTCGATATCCCCATTCCCCTCGATGCCATCTCACGCATCGAGGTCCTGCATGGCTCAGGTTCGACGTTCTATGGCTCGGACGCCATTGGAGGGGCTGTAAACCTGATCACCGAGAAGCCTCGTACCCTTGGCCTGGCAGGCAAATTTGGGGCTGGCAACTACGGTTCGCTGGAGCAGCACCTCCGTGCCGACTACGCGACCAAACCCGTCTCCGAGCAGTTGAGCGCCAGCCGTGACACCTCCGACGGCTTCATGCCGGACCGGAACTATTCGAGCAACGCGCTCGCCTCGGAGACGTGGCTCAACCTCCTGAAGCCCGGTGCTACAAATGTTTTGCTTGCCACCAGCGACCGGCCCTATGGGGCCAACCAGTTCTACGGCCCCTACGACTCATGGGAACGTACAAAAGGCTGGTTCGGCGGTCTCCAGCAACAGCTCGGCCAGCGCACATCGGCCAGCTATGCCTACCGCCGCCATACCGACCTCTTCGTCCTGTTGCTCGATAGCCCGAACTATTACCGCAACAACCACGTCACCACTGCGTGGCAGTCCGCCCTGCGTCGCGCCGACACCATTGGCCGCAACAGAACCATCTCCTACGGGTTCGAGGCCAACGGAGACTCCATCCACAGCACCAACCTTGGCGTCCACGCCCGCAACCAGGGTGCAGGCTATGCAAACCTCACTTGGCGCGTGCGGGACAGGCTCTCGCTCTCTATTGGAGCCCGCGAACAGGTCTTCAGCGGCGGAGACTCGGTCTTCTCCCCCAGCGTCGCCGCTGGCTACGCTCTCACCAGCACACTTCGCCTGCGCGGATCGGCAGGCCATGGCTACCGCCTCCCCACCTACGTCGACCTCTACTACTCCGACCCCACGACCATCGGCAACCCGAACCTCAAACCTGAGTCCTCCTGGAGTTACGAAGGCGGAGCTGACTGGAATCCCGGCAACGGACGACTCACCCTCACCGCCACGGGCTTCCGCCTCCAGCAGAAGAACGGCATCGACTACTCGAAGTACGACCTCACCAAGCCCTGGCAGGCCACAAACGTAGCCAACTTCGCCTACAACGGAGCCGAGACCGCCCTGAGCCTCCACCTGCCGGCTTCACAGTTGCTCGCGCTCAGCTATACCGCCATTCGGGCAAGCTCTCCCCCTCCGGGCCTGATCTCGGAGTACACCTTCAACTACGCCGCCCAGTCCGCCCTGCTGGTTTGGAGCGGCCCGCTACCAGCAAAATTCCACCAGTTGTCCATCAGAAATCAGCTCGCTGTCCTGCAAAAAACGCAGAAAACAGCCTATCCGCTATGGGATTTCTCCCTCGCCCGCAACACAGGAAATTTTCGGCCATACCTGCGCCTGCTCAACCTAAGCAACACTAATTACGAGGAAATCCCGGGCGTTCCCCTGCAGGGCCGCACAATCATGGCAGGCGCAGAATTTAATTGGTCTTCAACCCGCTAAACTGCAGTATTGAAAAGGGTTGCCTCCGCCTGCCGCCTGCGCGTCAGCCCCGGAATCACCACGCCCCGGATATGATCCCAGCGCAAAAACTGCGTCGCCGCATCCGCAAAATCTCCCGTATTCACATAGCGCAGCAGCGTCGATTGAGCCAGGCTCGCGCACCCCAGATTGAACACAAAATCCACCATCGCATCAAACTGATTCTGATTAATATCAGCCGTCACCAGCTTATTCACACACGCCACAGAACCAGCGATATCGCTCTCAAGAAAAGCATCTGCCTGGTCTTGCGTGACGGTTAGTCCGGCATGGACACCGGGGCCAGTATGGCCATATCCGATTGTCCATACGCCTCCCTGGTCTGCATAGGCAGTCAACACGCACCCCTCAAAGTTCTTCGTGAGCGCTAAACCAGCATCGCCATAACTGAAGTTCGCCATTCGCCAATCTCCTTTTCTTATGAATTGCTGTCAAAGCGAAAAGGAAGAGCCGCCCAAGGCGCCTCTTCACAAAACAAAAACTCGCAGAATCTGCCCGCCGACCGCAACTCCCGGAAGCCCGTCGTCTATCCTACTGTGCCAACAAGAAATTGCTGGGAAAACCAGACGTCCCCAACTCTCTAACCTGAGCAACGCTACTGTTTGTCGTAAAAGTCCACTCCCGCCGCCGGCTTCCCGTCGGCGCCAGTTCCACTAAGTACCGACTTCATCGTCTTTCCGTCGTCGGAGACGGTCATACGCCGCGTTCTAATCTGCTTGCCACCCTTCATATAGCTGTTCTCTCGAACGTGAGCGCTCACTTGCTTCGCGCTGATGCCGTCGAAGTCGCCTTGCTCTACGCTTCCCATTCCACCTTTGACCGGAACCGTATATTTCACCGAGATCGGCGAACCGTCGCCCGCGTTGCCGGTCGCGGTCACCATAAGATTGGCCCCTTGTTCCTCAATAACAATCGTTACGTTCCTGGGCGGAGTCCCGGTCGTATATTTCGTCTTTGCTGAGTTCAGCGTCCATGTCCCTGTAAAGGGATCAATTGCCAGGAGTGGAGTCGCGAATGCTAATAACACCAGCGTACAGAACATCTTTCGCATAGCTTTCACCTCGGCGGAGGACTATACGCCAGGAGCGTTGGCAGCGCAATTAAAATAACCAGACAGCATCGTCACCTCTGCACCACAGACGTGCCGCCCCGGAGACTCGTCATGCCTCTTTCATCGTGCATCTGCGCGCACTGCTTCCAGCCCCAGCAACCGTACTACTTCGCCAACTCGGCTTTCACCAGTTCACTCACGAGCTTGCCGTCCGCGCGCAAGCCGACAGCCTGAATACGCTGCTGCACCGCTTTCATCACGGTGCCCATGTCTTTCGGTGTGGGCTTGTGGCCGCCTTCAGCAATCTGAGCGATAGCGGCTTGAACCACTGAGCGGATCTCGTCTTCACCTGCTGCCTGCGGCAAATAAGCTTCGATCAAACCAATCTCTAAGCGCTCCTTCTCGGCCAGTTCCGGACGGTTGCCCTTGGTAAAAGACTCGACCGACTCCTTTCGCTGCTTGATCAACGTTGTAAGGATTTGTGTCTCTTCGGCATCGGTCAGCTTCTCACGCTTGTCGATTTCCTTATTCTTCAGGGCCGATTTCACCATCCGCAGCGTGGTCAATTTGTGCTCATCCCGCGCCTTCATTGCCGTCACAATATCCGCTTGAATCTTTTCGCCAATCGTCATCGCTTACCAATCTCCTATCGTCAACATTTGATTATATGTACCCGTGTTGTACCAGCACGTTCGACAACTCGATACAATAGCAATCATGATCCGCAAAACGCGACTCTTCACCCCTGGCCCGACGCCACTTCTCCCCGCCGCCCAGTTTGCAATGGCAGCAGCAGACATCCACCACAGAACCCCTGAATTCCGCGCACTTTACACTCGTGTGCTCAGCCAGCTCAAGGACTTCGTTGGTACAAAGAACGATGTCATCATTCTCTCCAGCTCCGGCACTGGGGCCATGGAAGCCTCTGTTTCAAATCTCACCTCGCCTGGGGATCGCGTCCTCGTTCTCACGGCTGGTAAATTTGGCGAGCGCTGGAGTGCGCTTACCAAGGCATTCGGTTGCCACGTCGATGTCATCGAAGCTCCTTATGGCAGCACGTTCACGATCGATCAAGTTAAGGCAGCGTTGAAGCTTGAGACCCGGGCGGTCTTCGTTCAGGCTACCGAGTCTTCCACTGGCGTTCGCCATGACATCGAAGGGATTGCGAAGCTGCTCAAGGATGAGAAGTCCGAGGCATTGCTTATCGTTGACGCCATCACTGGCCTTGGCACTACGCATCTGGATATGGATGGATGGGGCATCGACGTTCTCATTGGCGGCTCGCAGAAGGCAGTCATGATGCCTCCGGGGCTCAGTTACCTTGCCGTAAGCCAGCGCGCCTGGGACCGCATGGAGGCCACTTACAATCCGCGCTACTACTTCGACCTGCGCAAAGAGCGCAAGAACGCAGCCAAGGGCGAGTCTGCTTATACGCCATCGGTTGCTCTGATTGCTGCTCTGGGTGCGGCACTGGACTACATCGCCGGTCAAGCAGAAGGCAACCTTGCGGAAGGCCGTAAGAAACTCGTCGACAATGCCGAAGCATGCGCTGCGATGACGCGTGCCGCTGCCACCGCGCTCGGGCTGAAGCTTTTTGCACCCGCGGGTTATGAGGCGGCTGCAGCTACGGCTATCCTGCCGCCCGAAGGTTCGGACTCCGGAATCATCGTCAAGGGCCTCAAATCGCAGTTTGCCGCCATCGTTACCGATGGACAGGGTGAGATGAAGGGTTCCCTCTTCCGCATCGCTCACATCGGCTTCTTCGACTACATGGACACCATTGCTATTATCGGTGCGTTGGAACAGGTACTTGCGAAGTTCCTTCCTCAAACCGGCATTGCCTTTGGCACTGGTCTCGTCGCAGCGCAGAAGGTGTACGCCGAGCGTTCTGCAAAATAACAACTGCTTCAATACAGGCTGATGAAACGCTCGACTAAAGTCGCTGCACCTCTCCTCGCTTCGGCAGCTCTCGCGATCCTTGCGGGCTGCCGCAAGCCGGAGATGCAGCGCTGTGTCGACGAGCAGAATCGCGTGGTTGATGACAGTCTCTGCGCCAATCAGCCTAATCAGCCGCAACAACAACAACGCACTGCAAGCGGTGGAGCCTTCGTTCCAATCATTCCCATCTATCACTACTACTATGGCGGGTGGGGAGGTTATGGGCTTGGCAGTGTCGTTGGCGGAGGCAGCTACACTCCGGCTGCTGGCCGTAGCTATGCGACACGCTCAGGAGTTACGACACGCGGGGGCTTTGGCAGCTCCTACTCGGGCGGCGGTCACGGCGAAGGAGCAGGCGAATAATGCAGCGAATTTCACTTGCCCCCAGAGACGACTGGCAGCAGAAGGTGGAGTCCGCAGGACTCACTTTCCATTCTCCTGAAGGGATGGATAGACCTTACTGGGATGAGTCCGGCGCGTATGAGTTCACGGCAGCGGAGATCGATACGCTCGAGGCCGCCGGCAATGCTCTGCAAGAGATGTGTCTTAGCGCCGCGGAGCATGTCATCAAAGAGAAGCGTTATGCCGAGCTTGATATTCCAGCCGAAGCAATTCCTGCAATCGAGTGGGCATGGGAGAATGAGCCTCCTTCTCTCTACGGCCGTTTCGATCTGAGTTGGGCTGGCGCAGCCGGTGGCCATGCGCCGAAGCTTCTGGAATACAACGCTGATACTCCTACATCGCTTCTCGAAGCCGCTGTTATCCAGTGGAGTTGGCTTGAAGAGCAGTTCCCTAATGCTGACCAGTTCAACTCGATCCATGAGAGGCTGATCGCCAAGTGGAAGGACATCGATCCTTATCTTTCGAAGCCGGTCTACTTCGCCGGTCTCGACAACGCCGAGGATCAGCTGACGCTGGTGTATCTCCGCGACACTGCGCAGCAGGCTGGTATTAAGACACTTCAGATGTTTATGGAAGAGATCGGCTGGAACGACGCGCAACAGGCTTTTGTCGATCCGGATGAACAGCATATGTTTTCGATCTTCAAGCTCTACCCATGGGAAGCGATGGTGCAGGAGGAGTTTGGAATACACGCCATCGAAACCTACCAGACCACAAGGTGGATCGAACCTATCTGGAAGATGTTGCTTTCAAATAAAGGCATCCTGCCGATCCTGTGGCAGCTTTATCCCAATCACGACCTCCTCCTTGAAGCTCACTTCGATGGCCCGCACGATCTGCGAAGCTACGTTCGTAAGCCCATTTATTCGCGCGAGGGGGCAAATATCACCTTCGTGCGTGATAACACTACCGTCGCCTTCACCGGCGGCCCCTACAATGGCCCTCAGATATACCAAGCCCTCGCGCCCGACGCTATATTCGATCAACGTTTCCCTGTTCTTGGTCTTTGGATGGTTGATCAGGAGTGTTGTGGCATGGGCATCCGGGAATCCGCTGGTCCAATAACCGATAATCTAAGTTCATTCGTCCCTCACTGCTTTCGCTAACCCGATTCCACTCTGCACGACCTGAGGTTTTGATAACTATGAAGATCGTCCTCGCTGAAAAAGTCTCGCCCGCCACCCTTGCCGTCTTCCAGCAGGAGCCTGGCTGGAACGTCGTCACGCCCGACCAGATCAAGAACGGCCTTGCAGTCGAACTTGCAGATGCCGATGCTCTCGTCGTCCGGTCCGCCGTTCAGGCTGACGCCGCGCTCCTTGCCGGCGCACCGAAGCTTCGCGTCATTGGACGCGCTGGTGTGGGTGTCGACAATATCGACACAGACGCTGCAACGCGCCAGGGGATTGTCGTCATGAACACCCCTGGAGCCAATGCCGTCGCCGTCGCCGAGTTGACGCTGGGGCTGATGATCTCCATGGGTCGGTCAATCCCCCGCGCAAACGCTACGATGCACGCTGGCAAGTGGGACAAAAAATCTCTTCAGGGGCAGGAGTTGCGCGGCAAGACCCTCGGCATCGTCGGCCTTGGCCGCATCGGCCTTGAAGTCGCACGCCGTGCGCGTGCTTTTGGCATGAATCTGATCGGCTATGATCCCTTCATCGCGCCTGTCATCGCCCGCGAGAACAACGTTACCCTAGTTCCCATCGACGAGATCTTCAAAGAGTCCGACTACCTCACGCTTCATGTTGGCCTCACCACGCAGACCGAAGGGCTCATCAACGCCACTTCGATTGCCATCATGAAGAAGGGCATCCGCATCGTGAACTGCGCTCGCGGGGAGCTTATCGTTGAGGAGGCTCTGGCGGAAGCGCTCAAATCAGGCAAGGTTGGAGGGGCTGCGCTTGATGTCTTCCATCAGGAGCCGCTGAAGGAATCGGTCTTCCATAATCTCGACAACGTCATCCTTTCGCCGCATATCGCAGGCGCTACCGATGAGGCGCAGGAGGCCATCGGCATACAACTCGCTATGCAAGTACGCGATTATCTCAAGCTCGGTGTCGTGCAGAATGCGGTCAACCTCCCCAGCCTCTCGCACGAAGAGTACATCGAGGTGGCACCTTACATTGAGATGGCAGAGCGGCTCGGGACCTTCTTGTCGCACGCCACTCCCGGCAACCTCGAAAACATTCAGATCACCTATACGGGGCGTATCGCTTCCGGAAAGACCGACCTCATCCGCAATGCCGCAATCGCCGGTATCCTTGCGGACTCAGAGGCGGTCAATCGTATCAATGCAGCAGCCATCGCGCAGGAACGCGGTATTCGGATTCAGGAAGACAAGAAGGAGTTCAGCACAGGTGGTGCAGGTTCTGTCGTCAAGCTTGTTCTGCATTCCTCCGATGGAGATGCTAGCGCTTCCGCCACAGTGCTTCACGGTAGCTCGCCTCGCCTGCTGACTTACGATGGCATCGACATTGAAGCTCCTCTCAACGGAACCCTCGTCTCCATTCGCAACCACGATGTTCCTGGTGTTGTGGGACGCATCGGAACTATTCTTGGCGAGCATTCCGTCAATATTGCTAACTTCGCACTTGGACGTTCCATTCGTTCACAGCGTGTTCCACAAGGGCAGGCTCTTGCCGTGGTGCAGATCGACGTTCCTAGCGCGACTTCGGCTAACGCTGCTATCGAAGCGCTACGCAAGGTTGAAGCCATCGCCAGCGTGCGTTTGATCGAGCTAGGCAAGCTGTAATAAAAATGCCCTGCGTCCCTTATTCGATGCAGGGCATTTTGAAACTGAGATTTGCATAAGGGATGAAGCGTTGCTTCATCCCTCATGCGTTTTACAGGATAGTGAAGTCCTTGCGATTTTAGTATGGCTCTAGTATCCGCTGCGATTCTGTCTCGACCTCTGGAATGCGGCTCGTTCCTGATCTGTTAGCTGGAGATGAAGAACCTGCCCCTTGGCTCCAGCTTCGAACGATCGCTCGAGGACAGCCATGACAGCCAAGGCTTCTTCAGGCGGAACAGGGTTGGGTTGCTGCCCCAGCACTGCTTCGCGAATACCCACGTAGTATGCAGACTCATTGCCTACTGGAGCCGGCATCTCAGTCTGGTCGCCAGTTGCACCGTCGTAGAGGATTCCTGGATCGGGATCGACGCCAAAGCCAAGCGCGTCGGGGCGGAGGCCAGCGACGAGTTGCTTCTCCTGAACATCGGCATAACGTTTCGCCCAACTGGCGCGCGTACCGTGCATCACGGAACGAGGTACGCCACCGGAGACGAGTAACGAGGCATGGAGGATGACACGAAGACGCTCATAGTTAAGCTGAACTTGGGCCCAGTCCTCTGTTTGGCCGCCGTGTCGCTGTACGGCAAAGCTTGCGTTGATCGTATGAGGCAATCCGAACAAGTGAAGCGCTTCGTCGATGAGATGCGGACCGAGATCGAACCATAGCCCTGCACCAGGGCCGATATCCTCGCGCCAGCGTTGACGAACCACTGGACGAAAACGATCGATATGCGCTTCGAAGTGAACAACCTCACCGAGCACACCCGACTCCAAAATGGCTTTCGTTGCGAGAGATTCACTCTCCCATCGCCGATTGTGGAAGACCGAGAGTAATCTCTTCTGCTGCTCGGCAAGCGTACCGAGGGCACGGGCTTCGGTAAGCGTAACGGTAAAGGGCTTGTCGACGACGACATGTTTGTTTGCGAGAAGAGCAGCGGAGGCAAGGGGAAAGTGGCTATCGTTGGGAGTAGCGATCACAATGAGATCGACATCGGGGTGCGTGGCCGCCTCCTCGGCAGAACAGACCGTAACACCCTGCAGGTCGGCCAGTACCCTATCGGGCCTGCTTGAACCAACGATCGCTAGCTGCAGCCCTGGAACTGACTGGATGAGAGGAGCGTGCAAGGTCTTCCCTGCATAGCCGTAGCCGATCAGAGCAACTCGAATGTTTTCGCCTTCAGTCATGGTCTCCTCTTGGCAGTATGGTCCCGATATGGCCCGAGAAGATAGGCCAGTTGACCTAGACTAGGAACCAAAATAGCAGCGGCGGATTGAAAGATGACCCAGACCCTTGTCATCGATGGCTTTAGATCATTATGATCCGGGAAACTACGAATTTTTCTCAGCGAAAAACAAATTTCGATTCAGCAATCATCACTAACCTGTCACTCCATAATCCAAAAAGTTTTTCTTACCGGCAAAGCTGTCTCTGCTCTGCTCAGCAGTGTGGGAAAGGTTTGCAATTCACCAGCGACTTTCTGCGATTCGTTTCAAGGAGCAAGATCGATGTCTGTCGAACGTACTACCCGGGTCCGATTCTTTCTCGCCTTTTGGCTTTTCGTCATTAGCGGTGTCGCTTTTCTCGATCGCACCAACATTTCCATCGCGGGTTTGCAGATCAGCGGCGAGTACGGACTGGGGAACCAACGACTAGGGTGGATCTTCAGTGCATTTCTGATCGGGTATGCAGGCTTCCAGCTACCGGCAGGATGGCTGGCGGCACGTTTTGGACCGCGCCGTGTGCTTACTCTTGGCGTCGTATGGTGGGGCATCGCAACGGGACTGACGGCGCTGCTACCGACGGGGATCTTGCATGCAGTCATGTTGTTGATCGCTGTCCGATTTGCGCTCGGTGCGGGCGAGGCTGTCGTCTATCCAGCTGCGAATCAATTCGTCGCACGATGGGTGCCCGTGAAGGAGCGCGGCTTCATCAATGGCCTGATCTTTGCCGGAGTAGGCGCGGGTAGCGGCCTGACGCCGCCACTGCTCACCTGGCTCATTACGCATCACGGATGGCGTGCCGCTTTCTGGTTCAGTGCTGCCATCGGGCTGGTGGTTGGAGCCGTATGGTGGTTTGCCGCGCGTGATACACCGGAAGAGCACAGCGGCGTCTCCGCCGCGGAATTACGAGAGATTCGCGAAGGTATGGCGTTTGGCCTTGCGGTTGCTGCTTCTTCGTCCGATCGAGCCACTGCAAAATCAGGTAAAGCCAAAATCTCCTGGCGAGCGATCTTTCATCGCCGAGACCTTCCAGCGCTCATGATTGGATACTTCAGTTTTGGCTATATTGCCTGGATCTTTTTCAGTTGGTTCTTCCTCTACATGGCCCAGGTGCGTGGCTTCGACCTTAAATCGAGTGCGCGCTTTGCCATGCTTCCCTTTCTCTCGATGACAGTCTTCTGCCTGGTGGGAGGAGTCCTCAGTGACCGCATCACACAACGTTATGGGCTTCGTATGGGTCGATGCGGTCTGGCATCGGTTGCTCTCCTGCTTACCGCAGTCTTCCTTGTACTGGGGTCACAGGTGCATAGTCCACAACTGGCAGGCGTCATCCTTGCGGGTGGTGCGGGTGCGCTGTATATCTCGCAGAGTTCCTTCTGGTCTGTGTCGGTTGATATCGCCGGAGGCAGCTCTGGCGTTTTCTCAAGCTTGGTAAACATGGGCGGCCAGATTGGAGGCGCCGTAACTGCTTCGCTAACCCCTTGGATTGCACAACGCTTCGGCTGGACGACATCATTCGCAATTGCCGCAGCACTGGCCGTTACCGGAGCGGTCTGCTGGATGACGGTGCATCCTGAACGTCCTCTTGATGAATAAGAACGATTCGACATGGAAAACAGAATGCAATAACAATAGTCTTAGTTCTGTAACTATGCCGGCCTACCCTGGGAAGAGAAGCGTCAAAGGATGGGCATTGATTCGTGTTGTCGCTCGCTCGATGGCCGGACGTGCCGGGTTGCTGCTCGGCCTGACGCATCTGGTTATCCCGACTGTTCACGCCGCTCCCCCCTTTTCTGCGTTGATGCTGTCCGAGTACCAAAAGCAGAACTGGCAAGTCGAAGATGGGTTACCCGAAAACAACATCCGTATGATCGCGCAGCAACCGGATGGAGCACTGTTGCTGGCTACCGGCTCAGGCCTAGTTGCCTTCGACGGTCTGCGCTTTCAGAGCGAACCTATCAAAGCTACCGGGCTCCTGGACAACGAGTCTGTCAACGCCTTCACCTATGGCTCCACGGGAGATCTTTGGATTGGTACGGATGGTCGCGGGCTACTGCATCGGACACGTTCCGGTACGGTCAATGTGAGCGAGCGGGCTGGACTGTACAACGAACGTATTCGATTGGTGCATCTGGATGATCACGGGGTTCTCTGGATCGCCACGCAAAATGGTATTGAACGTTTTTCCGATGAGCGGCTGATACAGGTCTCTACGGGAGGTATGATCGCGGGCGATATCGTAACTCCATTCGCGGAGGATGGGCACGGAGGCATGTTCTTCGTCACTTCCTCGGGACTCTACCATTGGGAGAATGGAGCAGCACATCGCTACTCTCTTCGTACTGCAGTAGTTGGTTCTCCCGTTGCGGTTTATAGCGATCCTCAACACCGCATCTGGATCGGTACAACAACAGCGGTGTTGCAGCTTGTACCGCGCAAGAGCCGATTCAAGAACACTCCGATGGAGTACGACGAGATCGTTCGAGCTCGCATTACGAGTGCGGTACGATGCCTGATTGGAGACGAAGCCGGAAATCTTTGGATTGGCACCCGCCGGGACGGTATCTGGCGATACGGCTTCGGTAAGGTGTCACACTGGACGTCTCGCGACGGTCTTCCTGACGACGCCATACGTTCCCTCTATGTCGATACGGAGCAGAATCTGTGGATCGGCATGGTGAACGGAGGTCTGAGCCGGTGGCGCAAAGGCCCGCTCGCTCCCTATGGAGAGCCAGAGGGTTTCCCGGCGACGTACGTTGCCAATACGTTCGCTGATAGTCGTGGAGACCTCTGGTTAGGAACATGGGGCAACGGTCTGTTCCGGCGACATGGTAATAAGTTGACAGAGATGAGTCTTCCAGGCATGCCTATCGATAGGGCAATCCGCGCATTAGCGGAAGACCGTCGAGGCCGGGTCTGGGTTGGTACCTGGTTTCAAGGTCTCTATCGCTATGATGGCAAGGCCTTCCGACACTATCGTTTAGGCATAGAGTCCCCGGGTAATGCTGTCAGTGCGATCCTGGCGGACAAGAGTGGCGGCCTGTGGGTGGGAACATACACTGGTATTTTCCACTTCCCATCCGGCGAACCCGACCTCGTACACCGCTCTCACTTTCTCGAATCAAATCTCATTACATGCCTCCTCGAAGATCTCGATGGATCGGTGCTGGTTGGTACAAGCACCGGACTCTATCGGGTCCGCGAGGGCCGTGTACTCCCTATTGCTGGGCTACCCAATCCGTACATCCTTTCTCTGACGTTGGACAGTAAAGGATACGTGTGGGCTGGCACAAAAGCCGGTGGCGTCACTTATGTGCATTTAGAGCGCGCGATGCCCATGCCAGCGAACGGAGGCCTAACGCCGTTGCTGGTAAACAGTGCCATCGAAGACGATGACGGTCACCTCTGGCTTAGCACCTCTCGCGGCATCGTGCGGCTGGTGGTTGCGGAGATGCACGCTGTGGTGGATGGAAAAGAATCTCAGCTTTCGGCCGTTATTCTGGGCAAGGCCGATGGAATGAGGTCGAGTGAGAGTGGCGGCCCCTCGACGCCTGCTTCGACACGTTTGCCGGATGGTACGCTTTGGTTTACTACAGCCAGAGGTTTCGTACACACTACCGATGCCGCCGAGAAGCTGGGACCAAACAGTCCCACAGCGTCTATCACTGGATGGACACTCTCGAACGATCCCAACATTTCGGACATCATGACTGGTCCGCGCGTCGATATCGAGGCGGGTCAGCCTGATATCATTTTTTTCTTCAATACTGGACTACTCTCGAATCCCGCACATATCGAGTATCGCTATCGCCTTGCGGGCTACGACTCAGATTGGACTAACACGCGTTCTCACACTGCGCGCTATAAGCGGCTCACCCGGGGCAACTATCGGTTTGAGGTACAAGCACGCAACAGCGGAGAGGGTTGGCTTTCGCCAGCTTCTACGCTCGAAGTCCGTCAGCACCCTTACTTTTATCAAACCTGGTATTTCTATTCATCTCTCCTTCTTGTCATTACGGCACTGGCGCTGTATCTGTTCAGGCGACGCGAACGGCTCATACGAGGTCGCATTGGCATTGTGCTGGAAGAACGAAATCGGATCGCGAGCGAGTGTCACGACACCCTGATGGCAGGCTTCGCGGCGATTTCCTGGCAGCTTGAGGCCACGGCCAAGCTGTTTCGTGATAGCAGCATGGAAGCAACGCCGGCCGCGCGCTCCTGCGAGCTCGCACGTAGCATGGTCTCTCACTGTCAAGCTGAAGCTCGACGTATTATCTGGGATTTGCGCGACTCCGATGAGGTAACAAGTCTTCTTTCGCAGGCGCTCTCCCGTACCCTTGGAGAGAACCATATTAAGGAAACCATCGTGACATCGCTCGATGTAGAAGGAGAGGAAGTGACACTCGCTCCTGGTTGCGTACATCACCTCGTCTGCATTGGTCAGGAGGCGATCTCCAACGCGATACGCCATGCCCAACCTACGCACATCAGTGTTCGACTGAAGTACGAACCCGATTCGCTGAGCCTCTCGATCCGAGATGATGGACGAGGCTTCCATGCTTCCGATCGTTCCGCCTCACGACATGGACACTTCGGTATACCTGTTATGGAAGAGCGAGCGCGCAAGCTTGGGGGCACGCTACGCTTGCAGACTGCGGTAGGAACTGGCACCGAGGTCACAGTCAGGGTATCCTTCAACGCAATGCAACAACCGGCGAATCAGGAACAACACGTCATACGGTGGATTGGCATATGAAGCAAATCCTGGTCCTGCTTATCGAGGACCACTTCCTTGCACGCATGGCGCTCCACTCCGTTCTCTCCGGTCATCCGCAGATTCAGATCGTGGGCGAGGCTGCGGACGGTGAGCTAGGCATCTCGATGTATCGAACCCTGCGCCCGGACGTCGTAGTGCTCGATCTACGATTGCCGCGAGTTAGTGGCTTCGATGTCATTACCGAGATTCGCAAGGAGTTTCCTACTGCGCGCATCGTGGTCCTTTCGAACTACCAAGGGAGCGAGGACATATATCGTGCTGTTCGCAATGGCGCCATGGCTTACCTCAACAAAGATGCAAGTGGGGAGGAGCTTTTGAACGCAATCCAAAATGTCGATCGCGGCCTGCGATACCTTCCGCACGTTGCCCTTGACCGGCTCGCCGAACGAATGCCCACTGTCGAACTGACTCCACGTGAGACTGAAGTCTTGATATGCATTACAAAGGGACGAAGCAACCGCGAGATCGCAGAAGACCTGAAAATCGCGGAGAAGACGGTCCGCATCCATGTCAGCTCTGTGCTGGACAAAATGGGCGCCCGGGACCGCACTCAAGCCACGATCTACGCGTTGCAACGCGGACTTGTGCACCTCGACTAGATATCCCCCCTTCTGCAAAGCCAATCGATCAAACCCTGCCTGCGCGGGCGAGATCTATAGGTCATTTGACCTAGAACCTACCCGGGCAACTGGCCGATGACAGATTTTTCGCTCTGTAATGAAATCGTGACACTCAAGAAACACCTCACAAACTGCCGTGAACAGGATTGTCAATCGTTCCTGATCACAGGATGCATTGTGAAACCGCAACTGACTGCCTACGGAAAAACTTGGTATCAACGAGGAGAGCCCATTGAAGAAAGCGCTGGTCTGTTATCTTGCACTTTTGTTAAGTCCATTGTTCCTAATAGCACAGATATCCAATAACACCGCACTTGTGGGGACTGTGTTGGATTCGACAGGTAGCGCGGTCGGTGGGGCCAAGGTTACCGCTGTGGAGCAGGCCACAAAGGTCAGGTATTCCGCCACCACCAACGATGAAGGGTACTACGGAATCGCCTTCATCAAGAGTGGCACATACGACATTACGGTTGAGTTGACAGGGTTCAAGAAGGTCACAACCGTTGGCGTTCCAGTCTCCGTTGACGTCTCTGTACGTACCGACTTCAATCTCAATGTTGGATCGGTGACGGACGCAGTTACGGTATCGGCCAGTACTCCGCCTGTCTCAACAGACGATGCCAACCTCGGCGAAACCTTCGCGACCCAACAGGTTGATGAACTTCCGATGAACGGCAGGAATGCCCTCGAGATCGCCGCTTTAGCATCTAATGTCACCATCGGTTCAAAGACCTCGTACTCCGGTAATCCTCCTGGGGAAGACTTCAACGGAGCGGGACAACGTGAGACACAGAACAGCATTACTCTCGACGGTGTTTCCATTATGAATAATCTTGGCAACGTTACACCAGCCCGCCCAAGCACCGACATGATCTCAGAGGTTCAGATGCAGAGCGGAAACTATCCCGCACAATATGGAGCTTACCTCGGGGTCCACATCAACCTTGTGAGCAAGGCTGGTACAAATGATCTGCACGGCACCGTTTACGAGTACTTCAAAAACACAGACTTGAACGCACGCAACTTCACGGATTGCACGATCGCGTCTCTTTGCAAAACACTTACACCGAAAGCAGCATTGAATTACAACCAGTATGGATTTGCGCTCGGCGGACCCGTGTATATCCCGAAGCTCTACGATGGGCGTAACAAGACCTTCTTCTTTGGTTCCTATGAGAAGTTGAACCAGAAAGCCCAGTCGACGGGAACATCTACTGTTTTGACCTCGGACATGAGAAATGGAAACTTCTCAGCACTGGGAAGTTGGAATGGTACTTCGTGCGTGGCGCCTGCCGGTGTCACCAGTCCCCAATGCATCAAAGACCCATCTACGGGAAATTACTACACTGGCAACATCATTCCGACGAGTCAGTTAAATACTCCAGCAGCCGCGATTGCAAAGGCGTATATGGCATATGTTCCATTGCCTAATTCAGCAGGCACAAACGGAATCAACAATAATCTCGCAAGCGTGAACTATCCGAATAATCTTTGGATCGCTCAGTCACTCGGACGTGTTGACTCCAATATAGGGGAACATGTTCGCCTCTTCGCTCGGTATCACTGGCAGGACCTGACTTATTCCAACGGCAACCCGGTTGCAGTTAACAGCGCTTTTGGGCCTGGAAATAGCCGAAATCTCGCGTTTGGATACTCGCACATCATTACCCCACGATTAGTGAATGACTTTCATGTTGGCATCAATAAATTTGTCACAGACGTACTGAACTACTGGTATGTCAACGGACCCAAGGATGCTGGTACGTCGCTTGGCATACCGGGCTTCAACTACGATACGACTACAGGCAATGCTGGTATTCCGTATATTTCAGTTACCGGCGCCAGCGGTATGAATATTGGAAATAACGGCAGCAATTGGTTTCAAGATGACCGTACTGTGGATGCGTTCAATCAGGTTAGCTATACGCACGGCAAGCACAACATCATGGCCGGAATTGAATTTCGCAAACTGACCCTAGGGCGCGCGGCAACAAACGTCTCGCTTGGAGAGTTCTTTTTCCAGGCTGGTGGGCCCACAGGTACAACTACCGGATATGGCCCCTCTGACTTCGTACTCGGCTTAGCCAACCAGACCATGACCCCGGTCAATACGGTCAAAGGATCGGTTGCAGAATGGCGCGACGGATTCTTTGTCCTCGACAACTGGCAAGTCACCCAAAAGCTGACGCTGAATTATGGCCTCCGCTACGATCTGCCGACTGTTCCATACAGCCTGAATGGAAATGCGCGTATCCTCAATGCTTCCCAGACGGCACTGCTTCAGCCATCAAATGCAACTACGGCCAACTCCTTTGTTCCAACTCCAGGGCTAAAGTTCAGCAATCCAACCCATGACAACTGGGGACCACGTTTCGGCTTTGCTTATCGCACAACCGACAAGACTGTCATTCGCGGTGGCGTCGGCTTCTACTACAACGCGAATCAACTGAATAGCTTTACGCTGCTATCCGGAAACTATCCACTGGCATCGACCGTTACATACAGTACCAGTTCGTCTAACCCCGCCTCATTTAGTAACCCGACTCCGGGCGCTGGTAAGCTGGCTCCCGTGGCAGGCACCCCTGGGACCTACGTAAGTGTGATCAACTACGATCCCAATAACAAGACGCAGCGCAGCTATCAGTGGAATCTGTCAGTGGGACAAGAGTTGTGGAAAGGCGCAGGAGCTGAACTGCAGTATCTGGGTTCTCACTCGTTGCACCTCGACCGTAGCTTCTATAACAACGAACCATTGGCTCCAGGCGCTCCGTCGGCGCTCAACTCGCGACGTCCGAATCAGCTCTTCGGCTCAATCCGCACGTTGGAAGATGACGCTTACTCCAATTACAACGGGATGACTGCTATCCTTCGCCAGCGTTTGTTCCACGGATTGTCCGGGCAGGCCAGCTATACGTGGTCGCGAAATCTGGATCTGTCTTCCGACTCGAACGGCGGCGGCACACTCTCGCAGCAGTACAACCCCCGCGCCGATTACGGTCCTTCAAACTGGGACATCGCTCACCGTTTTGTGGGCGCTCTGAGCTATAGCCTGCCGACGTTCAATGCGTCCAATTTTGCGGTGCGGCAATTGCTTGGCGGATGGCAGCTAAACACCATCCTTAACCTTCAAACCGGAACACCAATCAATGTCGCACTCAACTATCAATCCGCCGGTATGAGCTCGGGCATAGGCACGGAACGCCCAAATTTCGTGCATGCTCCACATCAAAACTGCAGCACACAGAACTACATCAAGGGAACTTCGTGTCTTGATGCAACAGCCTATGCTCTTCCGATCGCTCCTAGTGCCGGTTATGCGTTTGGAAATGCATCAAGGAATGCGTTGCACGGTCCTGCTTTCAACTATGCTAACTTCTCTGTGTTCAAGAACTTTCCAATCTGGGAGAGAGTCAAGGTACAGTTCCGCGCAGAGGCGTTCAATGTGACCAACCACCCCAATGCGGCGAATCCGGGCACCAGCAATGGCAGTGCGACCGCGAATCCTGCTGCGTACTCCCTGGGACAATTGTCGTCGACGAGCACTACGCCTAGCACCAGTGGCTTTGGGCTCGTCACCGATGTACAGAAGATTCCCGGTCAACTCACTGGATCACGTGTCATTCAACTGTCTGGCAAGGTCATCTTCTAACCCAGTTACTTTCAGAGCCGCCGAAGCACATTTCGGCGGCTCTGTTTCTCTTTCAAAGCGGCCGTCGTCATCTTCCAGTTCTTCCGGTAACATGCTCTTTGTCGTATGAGGAGTTAGTGATTTGAGTTCATCGTCAATTTTTGCCGCCACATTTCATTCGCGTTTTGCCCGCATCACCGCCGCTATAGGTCTCGCATGCGTTTCTCTGCTCACCGTGACGCATATCGTACACGCTGACGCTCCCAAAACAGCTGCGGAGTACGCCGCCGACCCAGCGGCTATGCTCGATGCTTATCGGCATGTTGAGGCCGCGTCGGTCTCCGATGCAATCGAGCAACTTCTGCACGAGAAGCGCTATATGTCGCACCGTATGCAGTCGATCTTTCCTACCAAATTCGCCGGCACTGCCCTGACAGTCAAGCTCGTCAAGCAGGAGAACCACGACCCCGATGCACTCACCGGAATGCTAAAAGCCATTGATTCCGGTGGCCCCGGCTCGGTGTATATCATGCAGGTTGAGGACGGCGCCGACATTGCTGGCATGGGCGGTCTCATGGGTACTGCGATGTTCTCCCGAGGCTTTGCCGGTGCCGTAATCGACGGCGGCGTACGCGACCTGCCGCAGCTCAAAAAGATCGGCTTTCCGGTCTATGCTACTGGGCCGGTGCCGTCTACTTCTGTAAGCCATTACCGTTTTGGTGGCATGAACATCCCAGTGGATTGCGATGGCGTCAAGGTCGCCCCGAACGACATCGTCGTTGCCGACCAGGATGGCGTTGTCGTTGTCCCGCGTGATCACGCAGCCGACGTTCTTGTGCTCGCCCAGAAGCTTGATAACAGCGAACATTCGATGTATCCCTTTATCGAAAAATTTCATTCGATTGAGGAGGCGGTTAAACAGTTTGGAAGAATTTAGAACACCTGAGTCTTTACGTCATTTGACCTAGGATCATCTTGACCTTAAGACCCATGACAATGGAGTTGGTATCCGCTCGGATGATTATTATTTTCAGCGAAATTTTCACCAGAGGGTTGAGCGATGTCCAGTAGCGCGAATCGCAATAATAATTTCACGCGGCGAAGTTTTCTCAGCTGGTCTCAGACAGCCATGGCGCTCATCGGGGTTTCGCCTATTCTCAAAACAACAGAGGCCATCGCGGCAACACCTGCTACCGAGGATTATTACGATAAGCTCGGCGTCGCCAAGATCATCAATGCCGCCGGCACATACACGACTCTGACCGCCGCCGTCATGCCGCCACAGGTACGTCGTGCGGTTGAACAGGCAGCCCTCCATCCCGTCAATCTTCACGATCTGCAAGAAGCCTCGGGCGTTTACCTCGCAAAGAAGCTGCGATGCGAAGGCGCAATGGTCACTTCAGGTGCGTCTGGAGCTATCACGCTCGCAACCGCTGCCTGTATGGCGTTCGCAAATGACAGCAAGCCCGGCGTAATTCCGCAGCAAGCCGGAAACATGAAGAACGAGATCATTATTCAGAGGTCACACCGCTATAGCTACGATCACGCGATGATGCTTTGCGGAGCGGTGATTCGAGAGGTCGTCACGCTGGACGATTACAAACGTGCCTTTAATGAAAAGACAGTGATGACTAACTTCTTCAATGCGGCGGAGGAAGAAGAAGGACCACCTGCGGAAATCGGCCGTGAACAGTGGCTGGAGATCGCTCACCAGCAAAATGTCCCGTGTCATCTGGACGCCGCTGCGGATATGCCTCCTATTGAAAACTTATGGAAGTACACCGGCATGGGTTTCGATCTCGTCTGCTTCTCTGGCGGTAAGGGCATCCGGGGACCTCAGAACGCAGGTCTGCTTCTAGGCAAAAAACATTTGATCGATCTCGCAAGAGAGAACAACAATCCCAATGGTGACGCAGTTGGTCGCGGCATGAAGGTCGCTAAGGACAGATCGTGGGCATGGTAGCAGCCGTCGACTGGCTACTGGAGCAATCCGACGAAACAAACACGGCGGAGTACAACCGCCGAGCCAACATCATCGCCGATGCGGTAAAAAACATCCCCACGATGCAATCGCGTATCGTGGTTCCCAGGATTGCGAACCACGTCCCTCACCTATTGCTGAAATATAACCCATCCATAGTGGGGGTCACTGTGCGGCAGGTGCAGGAACGTCTCCGTTCACAAAATCCACCGATCGAACTGAATCCTAATACTGGCAATAAACCAAACCAGGGAATTCCGTCAGACCAAAATACATTGGTTGTCGGGGTGTGGATGTTGTTGCCTGGCGAGACTGAGATTGTGGCTCGCCGACTGCATGCAGCGCTTACACAGAAGGCGTGATATTCGTACTTTATCCAAAAAGGAGCAACACGATGGAACAGCAGTCAAGAAGAGATCTTCTGAAGAACGCAGCAAAGGCAGCCGTCGCCGTTACAGGTGGTGCAGCACTTGCCCAGACCGCCGAGGCACAGGTCTCCGGCAAACCGGAGAAGAGGTCTCACGGTCCGGCCCCAAAAAACGGAGAGACTCCTCTCTTCAGTAGCGTTATCTCCTTCGGCAATCTTGTCTTTCTTGCCGGTGTTGGCGCACACTTCCAGGGCACCATCGAAGAGCATACTAAACACGTTTTGGATGAGCTTGAAAAGAACCTTGCAACCGCTGGCTCCTCGATGGAGAAAGTCCTCAAGGTCAATGTCTATCTCAATGACATCAACGATTGGGCCAAGATGAACACTGTTTATCAGGGCCGCTGGGGCAAGATACCTCCTGTTCGCACGACCATCGCAGCCGCAGGCGGGATCCCCGGCAACTCGCTCGTCGAAATTGACTGCATCGCCTACATCTAACGACCTCGTACGTCCTACAGATAGGCACCACCGACACAGTATTTACACCATAAAGGCGAGCCCATGTCCCTGTTTCGCAATACGCGCTTGTCGCGGCGAGAAGTACTCAAGCAATCCGGAATGCTCTCCGCTCTTGGAGCAGCCACCGCTGTTTCACCACTTGCCGCTAGTGCGGCGACGCTTGCTGACCCGCAAGTGAAGCCTTCTCCTCCCAAGAGACAAGGCACGGACTCTGACAATCTCTTCACCCGAATTGGTGTCCGGCCCATCATCAATGGTCGAGGCACCTTCACTATTATTAGCGGGTCTCGCTCGTTGCCGCAGGTAAAGCAGGCTATGTATGATGCTTCGTTCTATTTCGTTCATCTGGACGAGATGATGGACGGCATCGGCGCCCAGCTCGGCAAGCTCACCGGCGCAGAGTGGGGCATCGCAACGACTGGCTGCGAGGCTGCTATTTGTCTTGCCACTATTGCGTGTATCGCAGGCACCAATGTTGAGCAATGTCAGGCGCTCCCCTATATCAAGAAGCGCAACCAGGTCATCATTCCCAAGCATTCACGGAATCCTTACGATTTCGGTGTGCGTATGGTCGGTGCGGAGATCGTTGAAGTGGGTTCCGAAGAAGAGTTCCGCGCCAAACTCTCTGACCGCACCGCGATGGTTTACATCCTCTCCAGCCCAGCTGCGGAGAAGGGGCCGCTCAGCATCAAGAATCTCTGCTCCATCGCGAAGGAGAAGAACGTCCCCGTATTCGTCGACGCTGCTGCTGAGGAGCCAATCTTCCCGAACATCCACATCGCAGCCGGAGCGACGCTTGTAGGATATTCCGGCGGCAAATGCATGCGTGGACCGCAGTCATCAGGAATGCTCATCGGACAGAAAGATCTCTGCAAGGCAGCTTACTTCCAGGCAGCGCCACATCATTGCTACGGCCGTGCGCTCAAGTGCAGCAAGGAAGAGGCTATGGGCCTGCTTGCCGCTGTGCAGCAGTGGTACAAACGCGATCATGATGCTGAGCAACGTGAGTGGAGGTCGTGGCTCAAGAATATTGAGGCACGCCTGACACCGTTGCCCTCTACCAGCTTCGACTATCTTGAACCTGAAGACCTTTCTAACAGAGCTCCCGAGCTGCGCATCAACTGGGACGCTAACGTACTCAAGATCACTGGCAGTGAGCTCGTCGCCAAGCTTGATGCTGGTACACCCCGCATTCTTGTCGGGGGAAGCAAGGGTACCCGCCCCGACGCGATGAACAGTTCCGTCACCATCATGCCGTACATGATGGATCCAGGTGAGGATCGCATCATTGCGAACGCTATTTATGAAGCGCTTACGAATCCTGGCCACTATGAGAATCCGGTAATTCCGGCTGGTGCGCCTACGTCGGTTCAGGGAACGTGGGCTGTCACCATTCAATATCCCCGTGGTGTTGGCGAACAGAAGTTCACACTGGAACAAAGCGGTAATGACCTCACCGGGACACATGACGGTGAGATCTATAACGCGAAGTTCACAGGAACGATTCACGCCAATCAGATCGAACTCCACAGCAACATGCAGGTCGGGGGCAACATCATTCCCTGGACCTTCAAAGGCACCGTTGAGAGCAACAACATCGCCGGCTCCGTCCATATGGGCGAATACGGCGATGCAACGTGGAAGGCATCGCGAGCCTGACCATCGGCTCCGACGCAACTCGAAACCCGCATCGACGGCACGCTTTTACAGTGTGCTGCATGATCTTCGCATTGCTTTATAAGATTCCGTGCGCCATCAGTGCACAGATTGAGGTCTTCATGACGCGTTTGTTTCGTAAAGAAAGTATCGCTAGTTGCTGCATTGCGCTCTCACTTGCCGCAGCGACTAGCGCTTTTGCCCAGGCCCCGGCCTATGATCTTCTCCTTCAGGGTGGCCATGTCCTCGATGACAAGAACCACATCGATGCCGTCATGGATGTTGCTATAAAGGGCGGTAAGGTGGCGAAGGTGGCACCCCACATTGCATCAGCGGATGCGCTGAAGACGGTGGACGCGACTGGGTTGTACGTTACCCCGGGGCTGATCGATATCCACGTTCATGTCTATAACGGGACGGGTGAACGCGACTCATATGCTGGCGATAATAGTGTTCCGCCGGATGGCTTTACCTTCCGGGTTGGGGTTACGACTGTGGTTGATGCGGGATGTTCTGGGTGGAAGAACTTCGAGGACTTTAAGCAGAGGATCATTGACCGCTCGAAGACTCGGGTTCTTGCCATGCTCAACATCGTCGGCTCAGGGATGCGCGGGCCTAACTATGAGCAGAACACCAAGGACATGGACGGTGAGGCTACGGCCAAGATGGCTCTCAAGTATCCCCAGACCATCGTTGGCATCAAGACTGCCCACTTTGAGGGGCCTGAATGGACGCCGGTGGAGCAGGCTGTGATTGCTGGGACCAAGGCCAATATTCCGGTGATGGTCGACTTTGGTGCCGATCGTCCTACTCGGCCGATCTATGATCTGCTGACCAAGAAGCTGCGGCCGGGCGACATCTATACGCATATGTACTCCGGGCTGCGGCAGGAGCAGGACCCTGTTACCAAGGGGCCGAGTAAGGCTCTGATTGAGGGACGTGCGCGCGGCATCTACTTTGATACCGGAACTGGCGGCGGCAGCTTCAAGTGGTCACTTGCTGTTCCGATGGTCAAAGATGGGTTTATTCCGGACTCGATCTCGACCGATCTGCATATCGGCAGCATGAATGGCGCTACCAAGGACATGCTGAATGTCGCCAGCAAGATGATGGCGATTGGGTTGACGTTGAACCAGGCGGTTGCTCAGATGACCTCGCATCCTGCGCATGAGGTTAAGCGAGATGATCTTGGCAATCTCTCTGTTGGCTCGGTTGCAGATGTTGCTATTCTGCGACTGGAACAGGGTAAGTTCGGCTTCACTGACATGGTCAACACGCGGGCCGATGGAACCGAGAAGCTGATCTGCGAGATGACGATCAAGGACGGCAAGATTGTTTACGACCTGAATGGGATCAGCACTGATCTTTGGAATGCTCCTGCTGATCCGCATGCGGCTGAGGCTTCGCGGTGGACTACGTTTGCTCCTCACGTTGCGCCTAAGCCTGCGGAGATGCCTCACTAACCACGACTGCGCTACGCAAGAAAAATGCCCGCTGAGAGTCAGCGGGCATTTTTCTGCATGTCCTGCCGGACGGGCCTCCTGCGCGGAGGGCGGCCAATCCATGGCGTTTTTTCCTGATTGCCCTTCCCGTTGGTCGGGAAAAATAGCTCAGCTTCATGCGAAGACCAGGCACTGCGGTCTGGAGAGGGGGAAGCTTTTGCTGGTGTTGGCGAGGCGCCCGGTCTTTTTGTCGCGCGCGATGACGGCGATGTTGTCGGAGGTTTGGTTTGCGACGAGGAGCCACCCCTCGGTGGGGTCGAGTGCGATGTGGCGGGGGACCGTGCCACCGGAGGAGGTGCGCTCGATCATGGTGAGCTTGCCGTCGGTTGGGGAGATGGTGAAGCTCACCATAAAGTCGTCGAGGCGGTTGGCGACGTAGGCGAAGCGGGCCTTCTTGTCGATGACGATGTCGGAGGGGCCGGAGGGGCCTGTGTGACCTTCGGGGAGGTACGAGGCCGTCTGGAGGGTCTCCAATGTGCCCTGAGCGGCATTCCAGCTGAGGACACTGACCGTTGAGTCGAGCTCGTTGACGCAGTAGGCGAGTTTGCCGTTGGGGTGGAAGATGAGGGCTCGGGGGCCGGCACCGGGGGCGGACTTCCACTCGGATGGAGTGTGAGGTGTGAGCTTGGCGGTAGCGGCGTCGAGACGATAGATATGGATCATGTCCAGGCCGAGGTCGTTGACGAGGAGGAAGCTGTTGTCGGGCGAGACGGTGACGCGGTGGGCGTGAGCGGAGTTCTGCTGGGGTCTGGGGCCTTTGCCGGTGTACTGGAAGAAGGAGACTGCGGGACTGAGTTGGCCAGTGGGACTGAGCTGGAAGGAGACGGAACTGCCACCGCCGTAGTTGGCCGCGAAGGCGGCGCGTCCGGTGTGGTCGACGGAGACATGGCAGGTTCCGCCGCCCTTGGCTGATTCCTGGTTGACCTTGGTGAGTTTGGAGGTGGCTCGATCGAGGGTGAAGCTGGTGACGGCGCCGATGTGGTCGAGCTCGTTGGCGGCGATGAGGGTCTTGCCGTTGGGGGCGAGGGCGAGGAAGGTGGGGTTTTCGGCCTCGGCTGCGAGGCCTGTCTGGGTGAGCTCACCGGTTGCGGAGTCGAAGGCGTAGGAATAGATTCCTTTGCTGGTTCCGGTGGTCTGGGTTCCTACGAGGAGCAGCTTCTTCGTGTCCATGCCTTTGGCGGAGGCGAATAATGGCTGTGCTGCGAGGGTTGCTGCTGCAGAGCGCCGGATGAAATTGCGCCGGGAGATCTTCCTCATTCCTTCTGTCCTTTCGGGTGGTACGTGGAGCGTTTGTAAGTCGTATGCCAGCATATCGTTATTGTGATTGTTGTATCTAGCGCGTCTGGCGAGAGAAAAAGCAGATCCCTACGGATGACGAAAAAACGGGCAACGGCAAAGACGAAATACAGGGATCCTTCCCCTTCGCTTCGCTCAAGGGTCAGGATGACGACGTAAAACTTGCAACAGCAAGGGCAACGGCAAAGGGAAAAGCAGATCCCCTGCGGGGATGATAAGCAGTGGAGGCAACGACAACAGCAACAGCCCACCGCAAAAAGTAGTGATGCTAAAACGCGAATGGCTGCAGACGAGGCTTTCGCGTCGTTTGCAGCCATTCTGGTTTCTCGGGTTAGGGAGGGCTCCAGTGCTTGATTAGGCGGGCTGGATGTTCGCAGCCTGCTTGCCCTTGGGGCCAGTAGTGATGTCGAACGTTACGCGCTGGCCTTCCTGGAGAGACTTGAAGCCACTGCTGTTGATTGCTGAGTAATGGGCAAAGACATCCTCGCCACCATCTTCCGGGGTGATGAAGCCAAAGCCTTTTGCATCGTTAAACCATTTCACTGTTCCGGTTGCCATTTTAATTACTCCTGGTTAGGGCGAATTATTTCGCCGGGAGAAGCAATAGTAGCAGGTGCTGTTTTCAACGTGTTACGAATTTTTTACGTTCCTTCCAGTTCAATCTGAAACAGCGAGATCGAGACCGGACTTTTTGCGGACTACGGTGCGGATTACGGTGGAGGGGTAGGGCTCAGTATTGATGAAACGGGCGTTAGTGGAGGCCAGCTGCAAGGCGTAGAGAATGCTGGCGGCGCGGCGGGAGTCGATACGGTTGCGGACGAGGGCGGCGACGACGAGGGAGATGGCGATTTGGATGGATTCGGCGTCTTCGAGGGGTGGGAGGTCAAGCTCGATTTCAGGTGTGATCTGGGGGGATTGCAGATTGGTTTGGGCGGATTCGGTCGCGGATTCGGCTAGATTGCGGTGGTTTTCGACCAGATTTCTGTGGCGGCGGTGGAGGCGCGAGTGGAAGTAGCAGAAGGCTGTCTGGCCAAGAGATGGGGATTTGCAGCGGCGGCCGTTGGTTTTGATGTGGCGGCAGAGAGTCTCGGGCATGGTTTGGCTCCTTTTTCCTGTGATTACCCCTCCCCCTTTCGAGCGGGGGTATTTTGTGGGGAAGTTTATTGTTTGCAATAGGTTAGAGACCGGGCTGGTCGCTAAAATATTGAATACAGATGGTTTAGCTGCAAAATATAGACAGGCATAGGTTTACGGGTAGCCCGGAGTTGCTGGCGACGATGGAGCACAAAGCAGATCCCTACGGGATGACAAACAAGAAAGGCAACGGCAAGTGCTGCAGAACATGGATGATTTTGTCCGTTTCGTGGTTAGTTTGTGGTTAAAAGCGAAACGGCTGCAGCGGAGCTTTCGCACGCTTGCAGCCGTTTTCTGATCTCTACTTTTAATTGTACCGAATTGAGTAAAACTCTTTTGCAGTTTTGGCGGATTTATTTTTTGGGCGTGTTTTGATAATGGAATGAAGAAGATACTGTTGAGCTGGAGCGGAGGGAAAGACTCGGCGTGGGCGCTGCATTTGCTGCGGCAGGCGGGCGAGTTTGAGGTGGGTGGGTTGCTGACGACGGTGAATGAGAGGTTTCGTCGGGTGGCGATCCATGGGTTTCGGGAGGAGCTCCTGGAGCGGCAGGCGAAGTTGGCGGGGCTGCCGCTGTGGAAGGTTGATCTGCCGTTTCCCTGTTCGAATGCGGAGTATGAGTCGCGGATGGCGGTGGCTTGTGCTCGGGCTGTCGGTGAGGGGTTTGAGGGGGTGGCGTTCGGGGATTTGTTTTTGGAGGAGATTCGGGCTTATCGGGTGGAGAAGTTGGCGGGGACTGGGTTGGAGCCCTTGTTTCCGGTTTGGGGGATTCCGACGGATCGCTTAGCGCGGGAGATGATGGCGGGTGGGCTGAGGGCTCGGCTGACTTGTGTCGATCCGCGGAAGGTGTCGGCGGAGTTTGCGGGGCGGGAGTGGGATGAGGCTTTGTTGCGGGAGTTGCCGGAGGGGGTAGATCCTTGTGGGGAGAATGGGGAGTTTCACTCGTTTGCTTGGGCGGGGCCTATGTTTGATGGGGAGATTCGTGTGGAGCGTGGGGAGCGGGTGGAGCGGGATGGGTTTGTTTATGCGGAGTTGGTGGGTGGGTAGAAGAGAGATAAAAGCGAAATGCGGGGTTCTTCGCTGCACTCAGAATGACAAGCAACGGCAAAAGCAACGACAACAGCAAATACAAATACAGGGATCCTTCGCTTCGCTCAGGATGACGACGTTAAACAAACAACAACAAAAGCAAGTGCAACTGCAACGGCAACAGCAAATGCCAAAGCAGATCCCCTTCGGGGATGACAAACAAGAAAGGCAACAGGAAAACAACTGTCACGACAAGGCGGCAAGAGGGCGTGCACCAAAAGTGGGGCGCTGCTGTAGGTCGGGTGCATGTAGATTGTTACGAGGGCGAAAGGAAAGCCATATGCCAAAACCGATTGTTGGGCTTCATCACGTTACTGCGATTGCATCGGATCCGCAACGGAATCTGGATTTTTATACCGAGGTGTTGGGACTGCGGTTTGTGAAGCGGACCGTGAATTTTGATGATCCGGGGTCGTATCACTTCTACTTTGGCGATGATGCGGGGTCGCCGGGGACGATACTGACGTTCTTTCCCTGGCCGAGGGCTTCGCGTGGGTCGGCGGGGCTGGGTGAGGTGACGAAGACGGCGTTCAGTGTGCCGCTGGGGTCGCTTGATTACTGGGAGAAGCGGCTGGTGGATGATGGCCAGTTGGTGGAGCGGAGTGGGAGGCGGTTTGATGAGGAAGTGTTGACGTTTCCTGATCCGGATGGGATGAAGATTGAGATTGTGGGGCATGCGGATGCTGGGGTGGCGAAGGCTTCGCGGTTTTCTTCGGTGCCGGAGGAGCATGCGATTCGTGGGTTCTTTGGGGTGACGCTGTTTGAACAGCGGTCGGAAGAGACGGCGAAGATTCTGAATGTGATGGGGTTCAAGAAGATTGCTGAGGAGGGGAATCGGCTGCGGTTTTCGGCGGATGGCGATGCTTTGGGGAACCATATCGATCTGCTGGTTGATCCGAATGCGGGATGGGGTCGGCAGGGCGCGGGGAGCGTGCATCATATTGCGTTTCGGGCGGCTGATGATGCTTCGCAGTTGGAGTGGCGGGAGGAGATTGCGAAGTATCTGGATGTGACGCCGGTGCTGGATCGGACTTACTTTCACTCGATTTATTATCGTGAGCCGGGTGGAGTGCTGTTTGAGCTGGCGACCGATCCTCCGGGGTTTGCGCTGGATGAGCCGATTGAGTCGCTGGGGGAGGAGCTGCGGATTCCTTCGTGGCTGGAGCCTCGGCGAAGTGATTGAGAACAGCGGCTGCCGGTGATTGAACTGCACAAGGCTAAGGTGGCGGGGTGAGGTCAAATAGTTATCATCAGGGGCAACCGGTGCAGCAGTTTGGGGTTTCGCTCGGCGAGGCTGAGGGTGCGGTGGTGATGCTGCATGGGCGTGGCGGGTCTGCGGAGGATATTTTGAGTCTGGCTACGGCGATGTATCGGCCGGGGCTGGCTTATCTTGCTCCGCAGGCCGCGGGGAATACCTGGTATCCGTACTCGTTTCTGGCGCCGCGAGAGGAGAATGAGCCTTGGCTTTCTTCGGCGCTATCGTTAGTTAAAAGTACGGTGCGGATGGCTTTGGATGCGGGGATTGCGGCGGAGAAGGTTGTGCTTTGTGGGTTCTCGCAGGGGGCTTGTTTGTCTGCGGAGTTCGTGGCGCGGGAGCCGAGGCGGTATGGAGGGTTGATTGGGTTTACTGGTGGGTTGATTGGGGCGACTCTGGATGCGGCTTATCCGGGGGAGCTTGGTGGGATGCCGGTGTTTTTGGGGTCGGGCGATCCTGATCCGCATGTGCCGTGGGCTCGGGTGGAGAAGACGGGAGAGGTGCTGCGGGGGATGGGGGCGGACGTGACTATGCGGCGGTATCCGGGGCGGCAGCATACGATCAGCGGGGAAGAAGTGGATTTCGGGAAAAGGCTGGTGGATGGGGTGTTTGGGTGAAGGCCCGGGGCTAAAGCCCCCTTATTTTTTGGGTGGTTATTATTCGCAGGGCTAAAGCCCTGCGCTCCCACCGAAAAGCGACGGCTGCCTGTGAGGCTAGAACCTGTCTCGTAAATCGACTCCAGATGGTTTGCTCGTGCTTGGCGTAGTTCCGGTTTGCGGGTTAACCACTAATAACCCGTTCCGAATGGAAGTCGATTTCTGTGAGTGGGGGAACCTTAAGCAGTTTTTCTCGTTTCGTGTACGTGCTTTGTAATGATGTCTCGCACTCGATCTGGTTCGTTCAGCGCAGTCAATAGTTCTTTTGCACGCGATCTACCTTCCGTCAGCCATAACGGATCATCATCGGACTCGTGAACACATTCAGCTAGAAGCTGAGTGGCCAGTCCCGGTTGCCCAGCGAGAATGTGTGAGACTGCAGCATCGAAACAAGGCCAGAATGAATCAGGTGCGTGGCTGACGTAGTAATCAGAAACTTGCCCGATTGTCGCGAAAAGCCTGCGGTAGTGAGTTGTTTTTTGGAGTGCTTGAGTTGCCAAGTTCTCTGCGACGATCGCAAAGTCTTCTTCATTCCTGAACGGACAGAATTCCTCTACTCTGTAACCCACGTCGAAGGATATGTATGGCTTCACGTTCCACAGCCACATGCAACCGACGTTCAGGTAAGAGCCGCGTGACGAAGAGCTTGGCTGAAATTCAACTACAACCATCCACCAGTTTTGATCAGAAAGCCATGTACGTGAGCGACCTTTTTGAAAGAGTCCAAACGGGCTGAGTACCTTTTTGGCTGATGAAGTGATGAGCTTTGAATGGATTTCCTGTTTCACATCTCCATCGTATAAGTCTCTCACGGGCCGCGAAGCAAAGTGTTTTTCCATAAGCGGACGTATTGTCGGCGAACCGGAGTAATTTTGCCAAGCTTCTCCGACTTGGCGTTGCGCCGGAACGCCACTCGGCATGAACGCAGGAATGCGACATACCGGTGATGGGATGGACAAACACCGGGAAAACCCTCGGTCTCTAAGCCGAAGCCAAGAAGACTACTGAGGCATTTATGAGATGGGTTCTAGTGTTTTTCTATGTCCATTAGGTTGTCGTCGGCGTCGCGGTCTATGAGTTTGTTGTAGGGGTCTATGCCGGCTCGGGTGGGTGGTTGGTCGACTACGATTTCGAAGGTTTTGGTGGGTTGGGTCAGGCGGACTTTTTGTAGGTAGAGGGGTTTTTCTTCGTCCTTTTTGCCGTTGAAGACGCCTATGTCGATGAGGTCGTTGAGGGGGAGTGGGGATTCGTTGCCGCTGCCGTCGGATTTGATTTTGCGGGCCTGGACGGTGAGGGTCACTTTGTATTTGTGGTCGGGGGTGGGGGTGACGGTGGCGGTGGTGGCTTTGTTGTCGTAGAGGACTATGTTTTCGAAGGCGTCGGTGATGTAGTACTGGAGGTCGGCGGGGGTTTGGGCGCGGAGGGCTTCGATGAATTGGCGAGTGTCGGGGTAGGGGCCGGATTGGTTGTCGTTGGCGTTGGCGTAGCGGCGTTCCATGAGGAAGTTGTGGAGGGCCAGGTTTACTTTGTCTTCGCCGATGTAGTCGGCGAGGGTGTACATGACCTGACCGCCTTTTTGATACCAGACATAGGGCTCGTTCTGGACATAGACTACGGGGCGCTCTTTGCGGATTTCGCCGGCGCGACCACGGAGGTAACCGTCGAGCTCGTGCTTGAGGAAGCGGTGCATGCTGTCGCGACCGTACTTCTGCTGCATGACCATGAGGGCAGAGTATTCGGCGAGAGTTTCGGAGAGCATGTTGGAGCCTTCGACGCGGGCTCCGATGAGCTGGTGGGCCCACCACTGGTGGCCTAGTTCGTGGGCGGTGACGAAGTAGGTGAAGTCGATGTCGGTGGGTTTCTCGAGACGGCCGATGAAGCCTATGCCTTCAGAGAAAGGAATGGTGTTGGCGAAGGACTGGGCGAAGGTGCGGTAGCGGGGGAACTCGAGGATGCGGTACTGGCGGAATTGGAAGGGGCTGAAGTTTTTCTCGTAGTAGGCGAGGCCAGCTTTGGAGGCGGCGACCATGTCGTCGACGTCGTAGGCGTGGGTGGGGATGTGGTAGACCTCGATGGCGATGGGGTTTACTGCGCCGGGGTACATCTCGCGCTTGACGTCGTAGCGGCCGGAGACGTAGGCGAAGAAGTCGAGGGTTTTGACATCGCCCATGTCGTAGGTGAAGTAGTGGCGACCGTTTGCGTGCCAGTCGCGGGTGAGATAGCCGGGCGAGAGGGCGATCTGGGGCTTGCCTTCGGAGTCGGAGTCGGAGGTACTGACGGTGGTGTGGTAGGTGATCCAGTCGGAGGTTGGGGTGAAGAGATTGGTGACGGTGCCGGCGGTGTCGCCTCGCTGCGGAAGGAGTTCCTGCTCGGGGAGATGCTCTTCGCGGCGACGGCGTGGGTCGCCGATTTCGACGTTGTTGTCGTAGCCGATGGTAGGGAAATAACCGGAGTCGAAGAAGGTGCCAGAGTAGGCGAGTTCGGGGCGCTCGTTGCCGTCTTTGAAGCCGCGGCTGGTGTAGCCGACGTTGAAGGTCATGTCGAGCTTGTCGCCGGGGGCTAGCGGCGTTTCGAGCTGGTAGATGGTGTAAAGGGCGCGGGGGCTTGAAGAGACGATGTGGAAGGGCCGGTCGAAGTGGACGTCGGAGACGGACTGTTGCTGATTGGTGATGTGGATCTGGCTGATGGGCTGGGTGGTCTTGTTTTGCAGGATGAAGTGGCCGTTACCGGAGAAGGATCGGCGCTCGGGGTAGATGTCGATGTTGGAGTCTACGGCGATGATTTTGGGTTGGGGGATGTTCTCGTACTTCTTGAAGTCGCGCTCGTAGGTGGCCTGGATGTCGCGGCGGGCTTTGGCGGTGAGGTACTCGTTGAGGACGTGGGCGTTGTAGAAGTACCAGATGCCGCTGCCGGTGGCGATGAGGAATAAGACTGCGGCGGCGGGGATGAGGCGGGGGGCGCGCTGGCGGGCGAGGCGGAGGCGGGCGGGCCACCCGTCGTCGGAACCGCGTCGGGCGAGGGCGATGGAGATGACGGCGAGGACGGCGGAGATTGCAAGCCAGTAGGTGATGGACCAGAAGAGCGCGGGCGCGAAGTGGCCGTAGCCGTTCATGTCGGAGTAGGTGTAGGCGGGGGTGTTGCCGAAGAGGTAGAGGGTGTTCTCCCAGCCGAAGTTGTAGAGGATGGGCACGATGACGAAGACGCCGATGACGATGCCGTGGCCGATGAACTTGTTGGAGACGACGGTTTGGACGAAGAGAGCGAAGAGAACGAAGATGAGGACCTGGGGGAAGGTGACGAGGTAGAGCTCTTTGGCGTACTGGAGGAGCTCGTAGTGGTAGTAGCCGGCGATGGTCTGCATGAGGATGCCGCAGAGGGCCGTGACGGAGAGGAGGATGAACTGGACGAAACAGAGGGCGATGAGTTTCGAGAACCAGTCGGTGGTTTCGCTGATGGGCAGGGCGTCGTGGATGCCGGAGAAGTTGGTGTCGCGTTCGCGCCAGATGAGCTCGGCGGCGTATAGGGTGGCGACGATGTAGAAGAAGAGCGCGGCTCCGCCTTCGACGGACTGCAGCATGAGGTAGGTGACGGGCCAGACGTTTTGGTCGGCGACGCGGCCGGCGAAGTGGCCGTTGTTGATGGCGAGGCCGGCCATGAGGATGAGGATGCCCCAGAAGGGGACCTCGCGCAGGATGTTGGAGATGCGGATGCGGGTGAGTGAGAGAAGCTGCGCGAAGGTGGTGGCGGGGCCGAAGACCTGATGGATGATGGGGAGCCGGGCGGCGACGAGGCTGCGAGGGGCCTTGGCTTCGGCGAGGTCCTGTGCGCGGGCGAGTGCGGCTCGCTTGCCGCTGGTGCGGGCGGTGAGGGCTTCGACGGACATGGGGAAGAACTTCCAAACGGCCAGAAGGGAGAGAATGCCGATGGAGCCCCAGAGGAGGCGGTTGTAGAGGAAGACTCCGCCGTAAGCGCCGGGTGCCCAGGAGTAGAGCTGGGTGTTGCGCTCAACGACGGTCCAGTAGCGGCTGATGGCGTCGCTGTAGAGGAAGCCTACGGGGTCGAGGATGCCGGACCAGAAGTGCTCGAGCGAGCGCGTGGCGCTGAAGGCGTTGATGCCGATGAGGTAGAGCATGAAGATCGCCGCGCCCTGGAGGTAGACGATGAAGATTTTGCGCGAGAGGGCGGCGACGAGGAAGAAGACCGATCCGAGGAAGAAGATCTGGAAGACAACGATGGAGAAGAAGGGCTGCAGATAGGAGGCGAGATGGTTGGGGCCGATGCGAACGTGATCGGCCCAGGGGGCGAGGGTGCCGAAGAACTCGCCGAAGAGCAGGCCGGAGAAAGCGAAGATCGTAGCGACAAAGGAGCCGGCCCAGCGACCGCCGAGATAGGCGAATTTGGAGATGGGCTTGGTGAAGAGGATCTGGATGGTGTCGCGCTGGAAGTCGCGCAGGATGGAGGTGCCGAAGATGGCGGCGATGACGATGATGCCGAAGAAGCTGACGCCGATGTCGTTGTAGATGTTGGCGTAGGGGCCGTTGAGGAGGATCTTGCCGTTGGTGTTGCCGATGGGTCCCCAATTTTCGCTGGCGACGTTGAGGAGGTTGAAGGTGAACCAGACGAGGAAGTAGATGTAGGTGGAGAGACTTTTGAAGCGGAATTTGAGCTCGAAGACGAAGAACTCCCAGAACATCTCCATGGTGTTATCTCCGGTGCTGGGGTTAGTTCTTCGCATGGTTGGCGAGGTTGAGGAAGTAGACGTCTTCGAGGCCGGATTCGACGGGGCGGAAGCCATCGCCGGGACTGGATTCGGAGAAGACGCGGACCTCGTGCAAACCGCCGATGAGATGAGTGGAGATGACGTGGAAGGTGGCTTCGAGAGCTCGAAGCTCGTCGTCGGTGGCTACTACTTTCGACCAGATTCTGCCGGCGAGAGCATCGAGGGCTTCGGATGGGGCGCCTTCGAGGAGGAGCTCACCGTTGGAGATGATGGCCATGCGAGGGCAGAGCTCGCGGACGTCTTCGACGATGTGGGTGGAGAGGATGACGGTGACGTTGGAGCCGATGGAGCTGAGGAGGTTGAGGAAGCGGTTGCGTTCGGCGGGGTCGAGACCGGCTGTGGGCTCGTCGACGATGATGAGTTTTGGGTTGGCGAGGAGGGCCTGGGCGATGCCGAAGCGCTGCTTCATGCCGCCGGAGTAGGTGCTGAGGGCTTTTTTGCGGGCGTCCCAGAGATTGGTCTGCTGGAGGAGGGCTTCGACCATCTGGGTGCGCTCGGTTTTGTTGGTGATGCCCTTGAGGATGGCGAGGTGGTGGAGCATGTCGAGCGCCGACATCTTGGGGTAGACACCGAACTCCTGCGGGAGGTAGCCGAGGACTTTGCGGACCTCGTTTTTCTGGGTGAGGACGTTGAGGCCGTCGAGGTGGACAGTGCCGGAGTCGGGGTCCTGGAGGGTGGCGACGGTGCGCATGAGCGTGCTCTTCCCTGCTCCGTTGGGACCGAGGAGACCGAACATGTGGTTGCCGATGTCGAGGGAGAGATTTTTGAGCGCTTTTACGCCATTGGGGTAGGTCTTGGATAGACCAGAGATCGTTAGTGCCAAAGCAGGGACCCTCCGGATGGAGATGGTATGTCTTTTTGAAATTAAACCAACGTATCACGCGCGGGATTTAATTCGGCAGTCTTTGTGACGGCCGGGCACAGTTTGCTTCCGGCTTGTGGGAAGTGTCCCATGAAGCGCGGAGATCGGAAACCGATTTTTCATGTTGCAGGAGGGATTTTGAGCGGGACTTTAGAGGAGCTCCAGCTTGCTGAGGGTTTCGTGGGTGTCCTTTCTGCAAAAGAGCATGGCTACGGAAGAGTCTGTCGAGCGCCGACCGAGGGTGCGACGGCGGGCGAAGAGAAGGCCAACCGCTCCGGAGACCATATAGATGATGGAAGCGGGTTCGGCGGCGAGGCTTGGCAGGATGGCGGTGAGATTTGCGATTTCCATGGCGCTCCCTTTGTGCAATGAGCCTATCGGCTGTTTGGGAGGTTGGGACTACCACGAAAGTTGCAGGTTGGGGTGAGTGGACCAATATGGGTTAGAGGAAAACAGGCAACGGCAACTGCAGAAGCAGATCCCTACGGGATGACAAACAAAAGAACAGGCAACGGCAGAGGCGGATCCCTCGCTGTTTAGTGTTCGAGTTGGATGGGGCTGGGTTGCTGACCGAGGCTGGTCTGGAGGAGGCGGGGGATGGGTCTGCGGTGATGCGGGCGGTGGGGAGTGTCGGGGGAGGCGGGATCGAGGCGGTAGAGGATGAGGAGATTGCGCTCGGGGTCGTCCATCGCGGGGAAGGCGGCGACACGGCGGAGATGATACATGGGGGCAAGTGCGTCCATTTTGTCGTCGTCGATCTGGTTCCAGGTGACGTACCAGCCGGGTTGGTAGGCGCGGACGCGGACGGCGAGGTCCATGGTGCCGAAGTCGTCGCAGATGCTGGGCAGGCCGGTCATGAGAGAGAGATTGGAACCGCTGATGGAGAGGACGAGGGGGTTGTGGGTGCGGTCAGCGGCGACGATGTCGTGGATCTCGGAGGCGGCGCGAGCGAAGGTGTACTCGGGTGTGCGGACGTAGTGGATGGTGTGGCGGGCATCGGAGACGACGATGACGGCAAGGGCAGCGACTGCAAGACCCGCGGCGAGATGGTGGATTGGGGCGATGATGCGCTGGCGCCAGATGCTCTCGAAGACGATGGCTACCAATAACGTGAGAGGGATGGCGACGACGAGGTAGTAACGGGGCTGGAGATTGTTGTGATACGCGAGGAAGAAGGCATAGCCGGCGGCCCAGAGGATGAGTGCGGGGATGAGCGGATTGCGCAGGAGGCGCTGATTGATAAAGAGAACGATGACGATGGCCAGGAGGGCGCAAGGATAGAGGATGGGGCCGATCCATTGGCCGTCGACGATGGTGTCGCGCAGGACCGAGGGAGCGTTATCGGAGGTGATGCCGGTGTAGGCGTTGGCGCTGAAGAGGTACTGGTAGTCGCTGAGAAAGTGGGGGTGGACGATGAGGCTGTAGTAGCTGAACCAAAGGATGGCGGCCATGAAGGCAGGGGGGAGGCCGAGAGCGAGGAAGGGACGGAGCCGGTATCCGGCACGGGCCCAGAGAAGCCAGGCGATGGCGGGGAGGAGGAAGATCGCGGTGGTCTTGGCGAGGACCATGAGGGGAGGGGGGAGGCCGAGAGCGAGGAAGGGACGGAGCCGGTATCCGGCACGGGCCCAGAGAAGCCAGGCGATGGCGGGGAGGAGGAAGATCGCGGTGGTCTTGGCGAGGACCATGAGGGGAAGGAGGAGGCCTAGAGCGAGGGCGGGAAGGAGATGGCGGAGATGATCTCGCCAGCTACTTCCCTGCCGCGGCGCGGCGTAGGAGGCGGCGAGAAGAGCCAGAAGAGTGAGGAAGATCAGCGTGGGCTCGAGGATGGCGAGGCGGGTAAATGCGTAACAGAAAGGGCTGACGGCGAGAAGGAGAACCGCGATGGCAGGGGCGAGCGACGGTGTGCGGGGTTGGTTGGATGACGGCGCAAGTTGCTGCCAACGGCGCACGAGAAACCAGGTTGCGAAGAGGATGAGGGAAAAGATGCCTACGGTGAGTGCTCGCGCCGGGACAACGCCGACGCCAGTGAAGCGAAAGACAACCGACTCGAGCAGGGGCCAGACGGGGAGAGCTGCGGCGGGGTTGAAGTCTCCGGGGACGTACCAGTGACCGCGCTGGAAGTGGCGGATGGCGGCGTCTCCATACCAGCCCTCGTCGGTGTACTTGGACCAGTCCATCCATGGAGAGTGGTTGGGAAAGTCGGCCCGGAGGTGAAGGACATGGAGGCCCAGGAAGATTGCGGAGACTAGAAGGAGCGCGACCTGAATGGCCTTGAGGGCAGTGAACCGGGATCCCGGGAGGGGCTTGGGTGCTTTGGGCATTTTAACTGCGCCAGCGGCGCATGATTCGGACATGACAATCATTGATTCAGCACAAAAATTACGAGTTGGATTTAGCGTATTACAGAAGTGCAGATGCGCAGCAGCAATTCTGGCAAAGCTGCGCTTCGCGATACGTCTGCGAAGGGATAAAGTGGCCCGGCAGTCCGTACCAATGAGGCTGCGCAAGAGACTGCACCAGGTTCAAGAGTAACCCAGAGTCTGGGTGGGATCGGCGGATAATCGTGCCATGCTAGCATCCGATAGAACTAACAAGACCGGGTGGGGAGCAGACGAGGAATGGCTGTATCGAGCGTGAACGAAGTTAATACCAGCAAGACCCCGGTGACAGAATCCAGTTGGTTTCCCCAGGCACAGTCTTCACAGTGGAACACCGTTGGCTGGTTGGTCTTCGTGTTTCTGATGTGCCTTCATTTTACGTTCAGCTACAACGCGATCCCCGACTATCTCGATCTGAACTCCTACACTCGAGGGCTCTCGCCGTTGCCGTATCAGTACCGGATGCTGCCAGTTTTCGTCTTCCGGCTTCTGGTGGACAGACCATTCATCCTCCGCCTGGCGCATCATGCGCCGCGCCACTTCGACAGTCCGCATCAGATCGTTCAACTAGGCCTGGCTCTGGTCTCGATGGTAGGCACGGTGCTGGCCACCTGCGGCACGCTCCGGCGGCTGACCGGAGATTGGGTGTTTGCTCGCTGGTTCAGTCTGCTGACGGTCTATATGGCTTACTTCAACCTGGCGCCGATATGGGGGCTGAGCTACTCGTATCCCTATGACACGCCGAGCCTGTTCTTTTTCAGCCTGGGCATATACCTGATCGTGAGTGAGCGGCTGGTTTTGTACTACGTTATGCTGCCCTTTGCGATTGTGAATCGCGAGACAGCCTGCTTTCTGATCCTCTTCTTCCTGATCTGGAGAGGACGTGCTCTTCGCGAACGCCTTGGCCCTCTCAGCGCGAGAGCTGCGGGTGCTTTGGCAGCGCATGGATTGGTTCAGGCGACAATCTGGTTGGGGCTGAGGAGGTATCAGTTCTATCTGTTCGCGAAGAACCCGGTGGATTCGAGGGTAGGAGGCGCTTTAATCAGGCAAAAGCTTCAATTCAACCTGCACGAGTTGATGAAGCCCCAACAGTGGCCGGTGCTGTTGAGTTGCTGCGGATTTCTGCTTCCTGCATTGTGGCTGCAACGGCGATGGATAAAAAACTCCGGCGTGGCCTGGAGTTGCGCCGTGATTCTGCCACTGTGGTTTGTAGGCATGATGCTCGTCGGGGTGGTTACGGAGATCCGGGTGTTCTCCGAGTGCACCACATTTGTGGTGCCCGCGCTGGCGCTGATAGTACACAATCGGTTCCGACCGATTCCGGAGTACCCACTCGAAACCGAAGATCGCGACTACTCGTAGGAGAGGGCGTCGATGGGGTCTTTGCGGGCGGCTTTGAAAGCCGGGTATAGCGCGCCCATTATCGAGCCGAAGAAGGCAATGACCATGGCCGCGAAGACCCAGTTGATAGTGACTTCGAAGTCGAGGGTGGGAGCAGCCTTGCTGAATACGATGCGCAACAGGTAGGTCGCAGCCACGCCGATTGCGATTCCGCAAATTGCGAGCAGTCCGGTTTCGCGAAGTACGATGCTGACGATATACAGTTTGGAAGCACCTAGGGATTTGAGGACGCCGATTTCACGTGTGCGCTCCATGACCGCGGTGTACATGGACTGGAACATGACCAGAAAGCCGATAACGACGGCGATCCCAATGACAATGCGGATGCCTATGTTGAAGGCCGGAAGCTTATCCGGGGTGAGACTAGAGAGCAGTTCGTCCAAGGTTTGGACGTCGTACTGGCCCATGCCGGAAGTGGCGAGGATTTCCTTACGCACAGCCTCCTGATTCTTGAGGTCATCGGTTTTGAGGTAGAAGACGCTGGCCTTGCCCGGAGTACCGCCAATCTCATTCATAGTGTCGATGGAAATGAATTTGCGACCGCCCTTGCCATGCTCGACGATGCCGGAGATGCGGAATGGGTGATTCAGAACCGTGAGGGTATCGCCAACCTTGAGACCTTTGGCAGCCTGGAAGTCATCTATGATTACATCGTTCGGTCCAGTAAAAGGGCCGCCTGAGATGAAGACGAAGGGACGAAGCGCGTCGTACGTCTTGAAGTCGATACCGTAGATGTTTTCGAGGCTTTTGCCGGCAGTGAGCTGGATATTGACGGGAGAGGCGACGACAACATGGGGGAGGGCTCCCAGAATTTCAGTCACCTTGATCGAAGCGGAAGCGCCAGACATGCCGATGAGGTTGGTCGCGGTTCCTGGGTGCGCGATCATGTCCATGCCGATTCCGCTTTGGCGAGTGCGCTGGCCGTTGAGCATGCCCATCATAACGCCAGCGATGGAGAGGATCATGATGACCTCGATGGCAATGGCGAAGACGCTGATGAGAGAACGCAGAGGACGGTGGACAAGGTTACCGACTACAAGTTTATTCATACCTCTACCAGTGTATGGGAGAGTCGGCCCGGATCGTGCGGCGAGACAAAAGATGATGGAAAGCAAAGGCTTTTAGGCGGCATTGGCATGGATTAGCTGAGGGGCTGGCGCCAACGACTGATGGTGCCGGGGGGGCGCGGCACACTGCGGATCGGAGCACCGTGCCGGATGGTGACGCGTTCGGGCCCCTTGAAGAGAGTTCCGATAAGAGGCATGAGATAGGTAGCGGAGAAGGCCGCTACGAGGATGCTGAAGGCAGACAAGCCGAGCATGTAGATGACGCCGCCAAGCATGCCTTCCGGTGCGGCGTGACTAAAAAGAGCGATTACCAGCAGTCCCCACGGCGTCTCGCGCACGGTGCCACAGAGGGAATCGAAGAGGGTGAAGAGCATAATCCAGAGGACAGGGGCCAAAACCAGCACGCCTATCCATCTGTCGATGTGATAGCCCTCTCCGGATGGAGTGAAGGAGACTCCGGTTGTGAAATCGTCTTCGGCCAGGCCGCCGACCTGGTGGGCGTACAGGTTGCCATACCCGATCATGGGTTTGTCGTGCCAGAAGACGTGAGGGATGAGATTCAAAAAGCCACTGATAATCGGCGAGTAGCCAAAGGCGCCCTGGCGCTCTGTTACGTCGATCAAGGCATCATCGACGGAGATCATCTGCAGCCGGTCGAAGAGTCCCTGTGGGGAGTCGTAGTACCCCTGGGTGGAACTTGCATAATCTTCAGCAGCGTGCGCCGAAGACTTCTGACGGACAGACTCGATATTGGAGAGCAAGGAGGCGGCGGTGCTGATGTTTTCGGTGGCGCTGCCGCTTGCACTCCTGTAGTTTCTGCCGTACTGGGAGAAGGGCACGAGGTACAGGACCATGAAAATGGCCACGACAATCATACCAACCACCTGATAGAGCTGAAGCTTGTAGCGCTGGGAACCGACAGCGATAAGCCAACAGACGAAAGGGGTAAACATTCCCTCTTTGGAGAAGCTGATCAGCCCCTCAGTAAACATGACAACGCCAGAGATGAGAACCGGAAGATTGATGCTGCTGGTGCCTTCGCTCCTTCGAATTTGGTGAATGACGCCAAGGAGGATAGCCAGGGGAAGAAAGCGATTGATCTGGGCGAGAGCGCTGAGAATCGAACCACTCTGCCGCGGCACGAACATAAGAATCAGAGTGAGGGTGATGCCGGTGATCATGCAGCCGACGGTCGCATTCTGAATGTTCGTATCGGTAACCATGCGCCCGAGGAGCGGACGCTTGGCAGTGAAGTGACGGCTGACGTAGACGGCTGCGAGCATGGCGGTGATACCACCCAGAAAGACCCGGATGGTGAGCATAGGCCATAAAAGATGAGAGTCTGCCGGCTCACGGAGGATAGCTTTCCAACAGAGCCCGAAGATGAGGCCCAGCGTTGCGTAGAAAAAGACGTATGCACCGGAGGGACGAGCCAGTCCGCCCGCGAGATTGAACGCTACGGCCGCGATGATGATGAAGAGAAAGCAGCAAAGGGAAAACAAAGCACGCGTACCCTGATAGAGCTGAATTGCGCAGAACAGGGTGGTGACAGGGATTACATACTGGAGTGGAATTCGTTCGGGATAGGGGATGCGCACTCGAACTCTTTTGTACACGAACGCAGGACGGAGCGCTATTGGCTTTCGTGAGGACCGGTTGCAATCCCTCTATACAACCTCCTCCACCAGATTGTCGCGAGCAGATGACGCGGCAAAGCCCGATTGAGGTGAGAGTGCGCCTGTGCTGAAAAGGATGAGTATTCCGGCGAGTAAGAGAAAGATGGTGAGTTGTTCGATGAGTTGCGCGCCGAATGAAAGATAGCCCGGGACGAGCTTGATGCCAAACCAGAGGAGAATTACCGCCGCCACGACGTACGTTCTTGCCCACCGAAGCGAGGAAGAAGAGAAGGCGGCGGCTAGTGGGATTGCGAGGAAAACGTAATCGTAAGTGAGATGGGTGAAGAACATTAGACTGGCGACCGCGAGTGCTGCCGCGTCCCTACGGGGGGATGGGGAGTTGGTTCGGGAGAGTACGAAGGCATAAGCTCCGCTTGCCAGTAGCGCCATTGCGTACATCAGCTTGCCAATGATGGATTCAGGCAGGAGGTTTTGGAAGACGGATTGGATGATACCCATCAGGTCGCCCGGGCCAGATGTAACGCCGATGCGACTTACTGCCAGAGGCTCGGTCGATAAGGGAACAACGCTGCAATGCACCAGAAGGCCCATCACGAACAAGCCAAGGAGCGGCGCGATGAATGAGATGGCAAGAATACGAAACTGCCGCCGAAAGAAGAGATAGAGGAAGATGACTGGAGAAAAACTGTACTTCGAGTAGCTGATGCCGAGGGCGATTCCCTGAGCTGTCGGCTTAGTGAAATAAAAGATGAGGCAGAAGAGCAACAATTCAAACAGACTTTGCTGACCCGAGCCGAGCACGATGCGGCAAGGAGTGCTGCTGAAGAGGAGCAGGAGGAGAAGAAATGCTTGAGAAGCCTGCAACTCGTAAATACGACGCAAAAGGAATACGACGAGAACCGCGAAGAGACAGTTGAGGATTGCCCATACTGGTTTTGCGTGAGAAAAGCTGAGAGCGCCGAGCGGAAGGAGAAGGACATAGAGCTCGTGCAGGTAGTTCGGCACCTGGGAGAGAAGAATGCGATGTTCGGGGTCGTGGCGGAGGAATTGACTGTAGGGGTCTATGTGCTGGAGCGCGAGATGAGCGCCCGACCACTGGAAGTCCTGGCTTCGCGAGAGTGCGTTACGGATGCCTCCGTAGAGAGAGATGGTGGCCGGCAGGACAAGCGCTGCATTGAGCCAGACGATGGGGCGAACTCTCATTTTTGGGGGCATGTCCTCTTTTGGGAAGGCTAGCGGGTGAGGCGGCGTTTGTGTCCTAACTAATTTGGTTCCAATCAAATATAGTGAGTCTGAATCAGCAAAACGACTTTGACTTGATGGGAAGACAAAGCTATTCTGCCGAGAACCGTGGCTCCTGACGCGGCGGCGTCCAAGAATTAATAGTAGGCTGAGCGGAGCGAATGGAAAGATTCTGCGACGAACTGCGAGGGGAGCGTGAGCGCCGGGAGATCTCGATTGAGACGATCTGTGAGGTGACGAAGATATCACTGCGTCACGTTCGTGCGCTAGAGGCTGGGGAGTACAACCAACTGCCGGGAGGAGTGTTTCGGAAGGGTATCGTCCGGAGCTATCTGAAAGTGCTGGAGCTGGACGAAGTTTCGTGGCTTGAGCGGTTTGAGGCCACGCTACGCGAACATGGGACGCTTGAGCCGGATGAAGAAGACTGGGCGGAGTTTGCGGAGAACGTCCGAAGGAACCGGGGAAGGGGCGAATCTCCGAACAAGCTGCGGTGGATGGGTGTGTTAATGATGCTGGCGATGCTGGCCGCAATGGGGTGGGCAGTGTGGAGATTTGCGCTGCATGGATGGGTGTTCCGCTAGGCGGACCGACCGCGGATCTTGCGGATAAAAACGGATAAGAGCAAAAGCTCTAACACTCGATGACCTGATCAAAAAACAGGCAAAAGCAGATGATGATTAAACCATAAAGTGCTTTAGATACCGTTCGATGCGGGATATCGCAGTTGACTGCATGATGGAGCGGGATGGGTGCGGCCTTTTGCTGAAGGGGTGGGTAGATAGGTAAAATAAGAGAGTTAGAATCTGCCCCGGCCAACTGCCGGATGCGGGGAAAGTTCTGGAGGAAAAGTTTTGGCAAAACGCGACCGTTTTTTGTTTACCAGTGAGTCTGTAACCGAGGGGCATCCCGACAAGATTGCCGATCAGATCTCCGATGCGATTCTGGACGCCTGCCTGGCGCAGGATCCTTATAGCCGTGTGGCTTGCGAGACGCTGACCTGCACGGGTCTGGTCGTGATTGCGGGCGAGATCACAACGAAGGCTTACGTGGACTTCCAAAGCCTGGTTCGCGGAACGGTTGCGGCGATCGGGTATGACAACGCGCTGTATGGATTCGACTCGAACACTTGCGCGGTGATCTCGACGATCAACAAGCAGTCGGGCGATATCGCGATGGGCGTGGATACGGGCGGCGCGGGTGACCAGGGCATGATGTTCGGCTATGCCACCAACGAGACGCCGGAGCTGATGCCGACGCCGATCTCGCTGGCGCACAAGCTGGCGCATAAGCTCTCCGAGGTTCGCAAGAACGGGCTGATGAGCTACCTGCGTCCGGATGGCAAGAGCCAGGTGACGGTGGAGTATGACGCGAACGACAAGCCTGTGCGTGTGGATGCGGTGGTTATCTCGACGCAGCACTCGGAGACGGTGGGGAACGAGGAGCTTCGCGCTGACATTCTGAAGAACGTGATTCAGGCTGTGATTCCGGCGAACCTGTTGGATGAGGATACGAAGTACCACATCAATCCGACGGGCCGGTTCGTGGTCGGTGGACCGATGGGCGATACCGGATTGACGGGCCGCAAGATCATCGTCGATACGTACGGTGGCATGGGCCGTCACGGCGGCGGAGCCTTCAGCGGTAAGGACGCAACCAAGGTGGACCGTTCGGCGGCTTACATGGCGCGGTATGTGGCGAAGAACATCGTCGCTGCCGGGCTCGCGGATCGCTGCGAAGTGCAGCTTGCCTATGCGATTGGCGTGGCTGAGCCGGTGAGCGTGCTGGTTGATACGTTTGGCACGGGCAAGGTTGACGAGACACAGCTCGAGGCGCTGGTGCGTAAGAACTTCTCGCTGACACCGAAGGGCATCATCGAGAGTCTGGACCTGCGGAAGCCGATCTTCAAGGCGACGGCTGCTTATGGGCACTTCGGCCGCAAGGGCGAGGGCTTCAAGTGGGAAGAGACGGACAAGGCTGCTGCTCTTGCAGAGCAGGCCGGCGTTGCGGTCGCTGCGAAGTAAATTACGAAGCAAACAGTTGCAGGAAGCGGGATGAGCTCTACGGAGTTCATCCCGTTTCGCTTTTGCAGCAAAAATGCCGCGTGAGCTGGCTAGTGGCGGATTTTTCGCATCGCAGTAGAGTAGGAGCCATGCAGGATGGCCAAGGATATCTATGCTGATTCGTTCCGAGTTTGATATTTCGTTCGATCTGCCCCAGGCACTGACTGTCGTTGCAATGCTGCGGCTTCATCCTTCTGTCGATCCGCTGGTGCGCGAGAAGGAAGAGTTGACGCTGGAGCATGTGGAGACCTATGCACAGGGGCTGGAGTCGAAGACGCCGATTGAGGCCGAGGAGTATCTGGATAGTTTTGGCAATCGCTGCTCGCGGTTTGTTGCGCCTGCGGGGAGGCTGCGTGTGAGCGGGCAAAGTCTGGTTGAGGATGATGGGCTACCTGACCCGATCTTTACCGAAGCTGTTCAGCATCCGGTTGAGGAGCTGCCGGCTGAGACGCTGCAGTTTCTGTTGAGCAGCCGCTATTGCGAGGTCGATCAGATGTCGCAGGTGGCGGGTGACATGTTTGGGCATACGACGCCGGGGTGGGCGCGTGCGGTGTGGATTCGTGACTGGGTGCATAATCATGTGCGCTTTGACTACAAGACTGCTCGTCCGACGAAGACGGCGCTGGATGTGTTTACGGAGCGCGTAGGGGTGTGTCGCGACTATCAGCATCTGGCGATTACGATGACGCGGGCGATGAATATTCCGGCTCGGTATGTGACGGGGTATCTGGGGGATATTCGCAGTCCTTACAGCGGCGCCGGTGATTTCAGCGCGTGGTATGAGGTGTTTCTTAGTGGGCGGTGGTGGACGATGGATGCGAGGCATAACGAGCCTCGTATTGGCCGCATCCTGATGGCTACGGGGCGCGATGCGACCGATGTGGCCATTACGACCAGTTTTGGAGCGGCGGACGTGAAGAACTTCTACGTTGAGAGCTATGAGGTGGATGAAAACGGGGTGACCGTTCCGCTGGTTGGCGGAGGGACGAGGGACAAGAAGTGGGTTCCTCCGATGGGTTTGTAGCGAGAGGATCGGGGTTTCGAGTTCGGTGTCACAAACCGGAGTGTGGCGGTGGGGGGACTGGTGGGAGGATACTGGAATGATAATGACTCGTTCGAACCACATTCCTAGCGTCTTTCCGGGCAAGCAGTGGCAGCAGGTGCTGGAGCGCGATGCCACGGCGGATGGGCAGTTCTTCTACGCGGTGAAGTCGACCGGGATTTTCTGCAAGCCGAGTTGCCCCAGCCGCAGACCTACGCGGAAACAGGTCCGTTTCTTTCCTACAACTGAGGCAGCGCAGGCCGCGGGCTTCAGAGCCTGCAAGCGGTGCGAGCCTGAGAGGACAACGGCTAAGGCTGATCCGCAGGCAGAGGCGATCGCCGTTGTGACGGAGTATCTGAAAGAACATGCGGAGGAGCGGACGAAGCTGGAGGATGTGGCGAAGGCTACAGGCGTGGGCAAGTTGACGATTCTGCGTGGGTTTAAGCGGGTGCTGGGTGTTAGTCCGGGGCAGTATGCAAAAGAGGCGCGGCTGGCGAAGTTCAAAGAGAAGGTGCGGGAGCCGAAGACTCGGATTACTGATGCGATCTATGAGGCTGGGTTCGGCTCGAGCAGCAGGTTATATGAGAAGAGCAGCGCTGCGCTGGGGATGACGCCTCGGACGATGCGCGAGGGCGGCGCGGGATTGTTGATTCGGTATTGCACGGCGGCTAGTCCGCTGGGACGGATGCTGGTGGCTACTACCGATGTGGGGATCTGCTCGATTGCGTTTGGTAAGGATGACGCGGAGCTTGTGGCGGGATTGCGGGAGCGGTTCAACAAGGCGAAGTTGGTTGCAGCGAAAGGCAATACGGGGTGGCTGGCAGAGGCTGTGGCTTTTGTGTCGAGCCAGATGGGGGAGCATCCGCTGGCGGCGACTTTCCCGCTGGATGTGAGAGCTACGGCGTTTCAACAGCGGGTGTGGAAGGCGTTGCAGGAGATTCCGCGGGGGGAGACGAGGAGCTACTCGGAGGTTGCGGCGCAGCTTGGAGCACCGACGGCGACGCGAGCCGTGGCGGCTGCGTGTGGGGCTAATCCGGTTGCTATTGCGGTTCCTTGTCATCGGGTGGTGGGGAAGGATGGCTCGCTGACGGGTTATCGCTGGGGAGTGGAGAGGAAGCAGAAGCTGCTGGCTGCGGAAAGGGGCTGACTGTCAACCGTTGCGGCAGGTAGAGTAGAGCAATGACGCAGGCTGTAGCGGTAGACGAACGGGCTCTTTACGCGAAGATTACGCGGCGACTTATTCCTTATCTTTTTCTGTTGTACATCGTTGCTTATGTGGATCGCGTGAATGTTGGGTTTGCCGCGATGGATATGAAGCGCGATCTGCATTTCAGCAATACGGTTTATGGCACTGGCGCGGGAATATTTTTTATTGGGTATTCGCTGTTTGATATGCCGAGCAATCTTCTGCTGAGGCTGGTGGGGACGCGGGTGTGGATTGCGCGGATCATGATTACGTGGGGAATCGTCGCGGCCTGCATGATGTTTGTGCATACACCTCACACGTTTTATGCGATGCGGTTTTTGCTGGGGGTCGCTGAGGCGGGGTTTGTGCCGGGGATGCTGTTGTATCTGACGTTCTGGTTTCCTTCGGGGGAGAGGGCGCGGGCGGTGGCGAAGTTTATGACGGCGACTTCGCTGGCTGGAGTGGTTGGCGGGCCGATCTCGAGCGCGTTGTTGAAGTTGAGTGGATTGGGTGGGTTGAGCGGGTGGCAGTGGCTGTTTCTGGCTGAAGGATTACCGACGGTGCTGCTGGGGATCTCGGTCCTGTTTGTGCTGAAGGATGGGCCGGCGCAGGCGGAGTGGCTGACACCGCATGAGAAGGTTTGGCTGGAGAACGAGCTGGAGCGGGACAGGAATCTGTACGGCGCGGGAGAGCATGGGCGGTTGGTGGACGTGTTCAAGATGCCTACTGTGTGGGTGCTTGCGGCGATTTACATCATTATCCAGATCGGTGTGTACATCGTGAACCTGTGGATGCCGCTGATCCTTACCAGCCTTGCCGATGGCGGTGCGGGGCGCGATGCGAGTTTGATTGCTCGGTATGCGACGGTGCCTTATCTGCTGGCGGCGATCTTTACCGTGTTGGTGGGGTGGAGTTCGGATAAACACAACGAGCGTAAAGGGCATTTGGCCGGCTGTCTGGTGCTGGCTTCGGTTGGATTTGCGTTGACTGCGGTGACGCATGAGGTTGCGATTGCGCTGTGTGCGCTGTCGCTGGCGGCGATTGGGCTTTGGAGTACGATGGGGCCTTTCTGGGCGCTGATGACGCGGATGGTGAAGGGTGCGGCGGCTGCGGGCGGAGTTGGTTTGATTACGACGCTTGGTGGGCTTGGTGGGTTTATTGGGCCTTACATGACGGGAAGGCTGCGCGACATGACGCATAGCTTTGCAGGAGGGTTATTTGCCTTTGCTGGACTGGCACTTTGCGGGGCGCTGCTGAGCCTGATGGTGATGCAGCCGAAGATGCGAGGGTTGCATCAATAAGTCCCTTATTACTGCGTGAAGAAGAGTTTGCGGGGATGTTTCGAGCATCGTGGATTGATGGCTGAATGATATCCTTAAGGTGTATCTGTCTGGCATCCCGACAATTCTTATTTGAATGAGGTTTCATAAATGGCGACAGCAATCATCGACAAGGCTGCGGTAGCGGCGGAGTACAAGGTAGCGGATATCTCGCTTGCAGAGTTTGGGCGCAAGGAGATCGACATCGCCGAGCAGGAGATGCCGGGTTTGATGGCGATCCGCAATAAGTATGCCGCGAACAAGCCGCTGGCCGGCGTTCGCGTGACGGGCTCGCTGCACATGACGATCCAGACGGCAGTGCTGATCGAGACGATGGTTGCGCTGGGAGCGGATGTGCGCTGGGCTAGCTGCAACATCTTCTCGACGCAGGACCATGCGGCGGCGGCGATTGCTGCTGCTGGCGTTCCGGTGTTCGCGTGGAAGGGCGAGACGCTGGAAGAGTACTGGTGGTGCACGGATCAGGCGCTGCGGCATAAGGGTGGATTGGGACCGCAGATCGTGATCGATGACGGCGGCGATGTGACGTTGCTGATCCACAAGGGCGTTGAGCTTGAGAACGGCGATGGCTGGGTGAATACTCCTTCGGGCAACCATGAAGAGGGCGTGATCAAGGACCTGCTGAAGAAGATTCATGCAGAAGATGCGACTTACTTCACGAAGCTGGCCAAGGAATGGAAGGGCGTCGCGGAAGAGACGACGACCGGCGTTCACCGGCTGTACAAGATGATGGAGCAGGGCAAGCTGCTGGTTCCGGCGATCAATGTGAACGACTCGGTGACGAAAAGCAAGTTCGACAATCTGTACGGCTGCCGCGAGTCGCTGGTGGACGGCATCAAGCGCGCGACCGATGTGATGGTTGCGGGTAAGGTCGCTGTCGTTTGCGGTTATGGCGATGTGGGCAAGGGCTCGGCGGCTTCGCTGCGCGGGCTTGGAGCTCGGGTGGTTGTGACCGAGATCGATCCGATCAATGCGCTGCAGGCTGCGATGGAAGGCTACGAAGTCACGACGCTGGAAGAGACGCTTGGCCGTGGCGACATTTATGTCACCTGCACGGGTAATCTTGACATCATCACTTTCGAACACATGAAGTTGATGAAGGATCAGGCGATCGTCTGCAACATCGGCCACTTTGACAACGAGATCCAAATGGATCAGCTGAACAGCGCCAAGGGCGTGACGAAGCTGAACATCAAGCCGCAGGTGGATAAGTACACGTTCCCGAGTGGCAACAGCATCTTTGTGCTGGCCGAGGGACGGCTGGTGAACCTGGGCTGCGCGACGGGACACCCGAGCTTCGTGATGTCGTCGAGCTTCTCGAACCAGACGCTGGCTGCGCTTGATCTGTGGAAGAACAAGGATACTTACAAGCCCGGTGTCTACATCCTGCCGAAGAAGTTGGATGAGGAAGTGGCTCGTCTCCACCTGGAGAAGATCGGCGTGAAGCTGACGACACTGTCGCCGAAGCAGGCGGAGTATCTGGGCGTGCCGGTTGAGGGTCCTTATAAGGCTGAGCAGTATCGCTACTAGGTTTACCGCTTGAAAGAAGGCCGTCGAGAGAGGACTCTCGGCGGCCTTTTTATTTTGTCTCCGACTAGGCTTTCTTGGCGTTGTGCTTGTCGCGGTAGATGCGTTTGGATTCCTGGTTCTGCTGCTGCTTGATGGTCTTGCGGTCCTGCTTGGTCAGGTGGCCGTTGTCCTGGGCGCGCATGCCCTTCTCTTCTTTGTTGATGCCGGCTTCCTGGTGCTCGAGCTTTGCTGTCTCGCCGGCTGTGAGTTGGCCGCTCTTGACGCCCTGGGCGATACGGTCCTGCTGGTTTTCCTTGCGCTGGTTGATGGTGGGCGTGGTGGTGGTTGGGGCCTGGGCGAAGATGGCTATGGGAGAGAGGATCAGGGTTGCTGCTAGAGCGAAGCGTGTGATGTTCATTTGTAACTCCTTGAGTAGCTTTTTGGTCTTTGCTACTGCCTACGGGTGAATAGACACAGGCTCTGTGGCAGTGTTGCGGGGATTTTGAGATGTATATTTTCGGCGCAGAACGCGACTTTTGCGGGGGGATGGGGTCTGGTGGTGTCGATGTGCGGGTGGGATTATCGCGGCGACAGCAGTAACGGAATCGCAAAGACAAAGCGGTCGGACTTTGCCCGATACCCCACCCTTCGCAAAAGCGCGAAGGATGGGGCACCCGCATTCTTTGCGCTTCGAAAATGGATGTTAGCTGGTGGCGGTGGGGGAGTCGAAGTCGTCGGCTGTGATGACCTGGAGGCCGGGGGTCGTGATGAGTTGCTGGTCGATGAGGATGATGGTGCGGGCTGCTCCGGCGGAGTAGGTGACCTGGGGTCCGGTGTAGGTGGCGATGGTTTCGCTGGTGGGGACTGTTCCGGTGGGTACCATGACGAGCGTGTAGGTTCCGGTGGGAATGTTGAGGTAGCCGGTGTTGACGTTGAAGACGAGGCCGGTGACGACAGGGGTGACGGCGGTGAGCTTCTGGCCAGCGGGGACGAGGTAGACGTCAACGGCGCTGATGCGCGTGGCCTGGTCGATGAAGCGAAGGGCAATCTGGCCGGAAGGGGCTGGCTGACTCTGGTCTTTGAGGACGAGCTGCTGTAGGCTGGCGGCGGAGTTTCCGATGAGCACGGTGTACTGGCTGGAGACGCCGAAGGTGGCCTTGGAGGAGGAGAGGACTTGTTTGGTTCCGGCGGAGTTAGCCGAGATGGTGTAGGTGCCGGGAGTGATGGGGACGTAGGATGTGATGGTGCCGAAACCGAGGTTGTAGGCGATGGCACTGGTGCCCTGGTAGATGTCGAGACCGGGGGCATCGGGCGAGGCGTCGATGATGCGGACCTGAGACAGAGAGGGGTTGCCAACGATGCCCTGGCAACCGGTGAGAGCGGCGGCGAAGGCAGCGATCGAAGCGAAACGAGCGGCCTGCCTGACGAAATAGTTAATAGACATACGCCGTGGGCCCGATACAGACATCTTAAGATGGGACATCGATATGTATCACTCTAAACGATTTCGATACGGTAAGCGATGGCGGAATTGGGTGATAGAGACTAGTGTGATGCTGGCCCTGGTGCCGGGTACGGGCTTGCCTTTGGGTGGACAGACGCCAGCTTCGTCGGCAGGGCCACCGGTTACAGCAACCGGACCGCGAGTGGAACCGATTGTGAGCATGAGAGACAAGCCTGGTGCAGGTTCGGCGGCCGTTTCTGCACACAAGAACAGCTACGACTTTACGCTGAAGGACAATGAGTGGCTGGATACGGGCGTAGTGCTTGGAGCAGGCGAGACGGCGAACTTTACGGCGACGGGAAGTTTTACGCTGGCAGATGCACGGGTGGTTACACCGGATGGGCTGGATCGGGGATGGAAGGATCTGCTGCGGCAGTTTCCGCTGAATCAGGCTAAGGTGGGTGCGCTGATTGGGAGGGTGAGCGATGCTGGGGCTTCGGTTCCCTTCTCTATTGGGGCGAATGGGCAGGTGCCGATGCCTACGAATGGAACGCTCTATCTGCGGGTAAATGTGAGTACCGATCTGGCCGGAACCGGGAGTTACAAGGTGAAGATGACGTTTGCGCCGGTGGTGAAGGCGGCGGATGCGGGTGCTCCGGTGCCTGCGGTGAGTACGATTGTGACGCCGGCGACGTTTGCTGATATTCCGCGGCGGGTGTCGGATGCGGGGGGCGGTGCGGCAGCGAATGAAGGGGATATGGTGAACTTTGCCCTGGTGGGGACCAAGGAACAGGTAGAGGCGGCGTATAAGGCGGCAGGGTGGGTGGCGGTGGATAAGAATGTGCAGGAAGCGGTGGTGAATGGGCTGATTAAAACGCTGACTCGTGAGGCTTATACGGAGATGCCGATGAGCACGCTTTATCTGTTTGGGCGGCCTCAGGATATGTCGTTTGCGCGGGCGGACCCGTTGCTGGTGGCGGCGGAGAGGCATCATCTGCGGGTGTGGCTGACGGATAAGACGCTGAATGGAAAGCCTTTGTGGGTTGGGTCTTCGACTCATGACATTGGGTTTGAGAAGGACCAGAGGAATGGTGGCGTGACGCATAAGATCGATCCGCAGATCGATAAGGAGAGGGATTTTTTGTTGCAGAGTTTCGATGCGGCGGGGGTGTTTTCGAGTGCGGCTTATGTGACTCCGACGGACCCTTTGACGACGGCGAAGACGGCTACGGGCGGGAGTTTTTTTTCGGATGGGCGGATTGTTGTGATGGCTCTTAAATGAAGGGATTTTGAGGATTTTGGCGTTTGGGTGTGGTGGATTGGGTGGTGGTTGCGGGTTGGGGATGGGTTGGTTTTTAGGGTTGTGGATTTTGCAGGTTTTTGGGATTTATTTTTGGTGGGCGAGAACAGACAACGGCAAAAGCAATGGCAATAGATAAGTCGCTTCGGCTTCGCCTGCGCTCCGGCCTTCGGCAGAGCGGTGACCGCTTCGCGGTGTTTTTTTAGACGCGGGGCTGAAGCCCCGCTCTACCTCAGAGGCAACGGCAAAAGCAACGGAAAAAGCAACGGCAAAAGCAACGGAAAAAGCAACGGCAAAAGCAACGGCAAAAGCAAATACAGGGATTCTTCGCTTCGCTCAGAATGACGACGTAAAACAAGGGCGACGGTTATGTTTTGCAATGGTGACGGTTATGTTTTGGTTAGCCTTTGGTGTCGGCGTCGTTGGTTAGCTTTTGTTGGGCGGGTTCGCGGAGGGCGGCTTTGAAGTCCGGCCAGGTGTAGGTCTTTGCTGCAAGATAAGGGGGGATGGGAGGGATGGGGCGGATGAGGTCGACGCCGGTCTTCTTTTCGTGGGCCCAGATGGCCATGACGTAGAGGGCGGGGATGCGGATCATGCGGCCCTCCCAGTCGCCTTTGGTGAAGGCAGGGTCGGTTGCGAGGGTGCTGAGTGCTTCTATTGTGCCGGTGACGAAGGGGCCGGCGTTGACGGAGGCGAAGGTGGGTATGCCTTGCTCGGGGTCCTGGAGGGTTTCGGCGGCGGCATAGTCGGGTGTGCCGGCGTTGACGATGAAGCGCCAGGCGGTGAAAGGGGCGGCGGTGATGGGTTTGTTGCTGAGGAGGTCGTGCAGGCCGATGTTGTAGACGGGATGACCGGAGTCTATTTGGATTTTGCCGGGCTCGGCGGCGGCGAGGGGTGCGATGGTGAAGTGCTTGTGCTGCGCCATCTCCTGCAACTGACGCTGAGTGAGCTCTGCAACCTGGCGGGGCGGCGCGGCAAATGTGATGGGCATTGGATGCTCCCCTGTTCAGGCTCTCGTGAAGTACGTATGGGTCCACGAGCCGGAACCCTGGTATGACGATGCCAGCGTGCTGTAGGCGATGTCGGAGGTTCCGTAGATGGGGTCTTCGACGTGGACGGTGCTGTTGGCGGTAGTGGCTCCATCGACGATGACGAAGTGGCCGCCGCCGCCGGACCAGCCGATGCGAACGCCGACGGGAAGACGGCGGACGATTTCGCCTTCGAGGATCTGCTGGGATACGGTGCCGGACTGCCAGGCGTCGAGGTTGCCGGTTTCGGTGAGTGCCTGATCGAGATACCAGGTCTGGTTGCAACCGCTGGTGCTGCCGTCGTTGCAGCAGGAGGTTTGGCCAAGCTGCTGGTTGGCGAGGGAACACTGCGTCCACTGGCTGACGGAGTTGTAGAACCTGCTGGTGCTGACGGAGACGGCGGACCAGCACCAGTTGGTCTGGGTCTGGGATTGCATGGAGAAGTTGAGGCTGGTGTTGAAGGCGGCGAGATCGAAGTAAAGGGTCCAGTAGATGCCCTGGTCGTTGTTGATGCCTTTCCACGCGGCATAGATAAGGTTGCCGAAGGGCGCGATGGCTGGGCCAACGCTGGTGCCGACGTTGGCGATGTTTTGTTGGGGGACCCAGTTGTTGCCATCGAAGCTGGAGAAGTAGATGCCCTGGTCGCTGTTGATGCCTTTCCAGATGGCGTAGAGGGTTTGACCTTGAGAGTTTTGATAGACGGCGAGCGAAGGGGCGAAGCTGGTACCGACGTTGGCGATGTTTTGTTGGGATGCCCAGTTGTTGCCGTCGAAGCTGGAGAAGTAGATGGCCTGGTCGTTATTGATGCCCTTCCACGCGGCGTAGAGACGGCCGTTGAAGACTGCGAGTGAGGCTCGGGTGCTGGTGCCGACGCCGGGGATGTTGCGCTGGGAGGCCCAGTTGTTGCCGTCGAAGCTGGAGAAGTAGATGCCCGGATCGTTGTTGATGCCCTTCCACGCAGCATAGAGGCGGCCGTTGAAGACTGCGAGCGAGGGCATGAGACTGGTGCCGACGCCGGGGATGTTGCACTGGGGAGCCCATGCGGATCCGTCGTAATAGGAGAAGTAGATGCCCGGGTCGCTGTTGAGACCCTTCCATGCGGCGTAGAGGCGGCCATTGAAGAAGCAGAGCGATGGGCCAGTGCTGGTGCCGATGCCGGGGATGATGTGCTGCGGACCCCAGGAGTTGCCGTCGAAGCTGGCCCAGTAGATGCCCGGATCGTTGTTGATGCCCTTCCACGCAGCGTAGAGACGGCCGTTGAAAGCGGCGAGAGATGGGCCGAAACTGGTGCCAACGCCGGGGACGTTACGCTGGCGTCCCCATCCATAGGCGTCTGCCATGGGTTGTCCTCGATTGGATATTGATGCGTGTCTGCCCGTTAGCCCTGTTGCCCGGTGGGGGTGATTTTGCTCCACTTGGGTGGGGAATGCAAGTTGGATTTTGTGGGGAATGGGATTGGCTTTGGGGTGGAGGCTAAAACCCTGCGCTTCCATCGAAATGCAAAAGCACGGCAAGAGCTGGTTGGGATACGGTGTACATTCCCACTCATCGCGATGAGACCGCGATGAATGGGGCACCCGGTATTTTGTGGTGGACTTGGCAAAAGACAATGGCAACCGCAGATCCCTACGGGATGACAAACAAAAGGACAGGCAACGGCAAGAACAAGGGCAAAGACAAATACAGGGATTCTTCGCTGCGCTCAGAATGACGACGTCGGAGATTGGGATGAAGTGATGAATGACGACATCGGAAATCGGATGAGGTGATGGATGACGACATCGGGAATTGGGATGAGGTGATGAATGACGACATCAGATTGGTAAGAGTTGATGAATTTCAGAGGATTCTAACGGACGGTGCAGACGAGGAGGGTCATGTCGTCGTGCTGGGGGGCTCCGGCCGTGAAGGTGTCGGCGGCTTCGAGGATGCAGTCGAGGATTTGCTGGGCGGATGCGTTGCAGTCGGGGCGTGAGATGAGTTGCTGGGCGCAGGCGATCATACGGTCTTCGCCCCATTCTTCGTCGGTATGGGTCATGGCTTCGGAGATGCCGTCGGTGAAGCAGAGGAGGACGTCGCCGGGTTGGAGGAGGATGCCGGCGCGGGTGTAGGGGGCGTCGGGAATAAGGCCGATGACGGTGCCGGTCGCTTCGAGGTGGATGACCTGATCTCCACGAAGGATAACGGGAGGGTTGTGGCCGGCGTTGACGTAGGTGAGCACGCGGGTTTGTGGGTCCAGCTCCGCGTAGAAGAAGGTGGCGTAGCGGCTGGCGGTGGAGGACTCGTAGACGAGCCGGTTGACGTGGCGCATGAGGGTAGCGAGGTCGCCGGGCTGGAGGAGAGCGGCAGAACGCAGGCTGGCTCGGAGGCTCGCCATGAGGAGGGCGGCGGAGATACCTTTGCCGGAGATGTCGCCTAGGGCGAGGGCGAGACGTTCCTCGTCGCCCTGATGGGCGGGGAGGACGAAGAAGTCGTAGTAGTCGCCGCCTACGGCCTGAGCGGGGCGGCAATATCCAAAGAGATCCACGCCTGGGATTTTGGGGTAGACCTGGGGGAAGAGGCGCTGCTGTACCTCGCGAGCGATCTCGATTTCGCGAGAGACGCGTTCGCGGTTGGCGACTTCGGCGGTGAGGTTGTGGAGAAGCTCGGCGTTTTCGAGGGCGAGGCCGGTTTGTGAGGCGATGGATTGGAGGAGCTGGCGGTCGGTGCGGGAGTAGGGCTCTTCGGAGCGCTTGGGGCCGAGAGCCATGACACCGGCGAGCGAGTTGCGGCCGGGGAGAGGGACGAGGAGCTCGGTGGAGAGATCGGCGAGGGCGGTGCGTTCGGCGTCGGAGGCGTCAACTAACCAGCTGGAGGGGTCGTCGCGGTAGACGTTGGCTGGGGCTCGGCCGCGGTTGAGAGTGGCGATGGTTGTGGAAGAGGCAGGGAGCGAGAACGAGTTGGGGGATAGGGGCGTACCGGTGGCCAGCTGGAGGCGGTAGGTGTCGCCGGCGCGGAGGAAGACGGCGATGCGTTCGATGTGGAGGGTAGAGCTGATGCGGTGGGTGATGGTGGCGAGGAGAGGCTCGATTTCGGTGAAGTTGCGGGCTTCGTCGGATAGCTCGGCGAGGAGGTGCTCGGAGGAGTAGGCCTCGCGGAAGAAACGCTGGTCGATCCAGTGCTGGAGCCGATTGGAGATCCTATAGCGGAAGGCGTTGATGAGAATGATGGTGCCGATGATGCTGACAATGTTCACGACACGTCGCTGGGTGGGGTCGTTGAAGAAGCGGATGAGCGAGAAGATGAGCCAGGAGCTGAGGGAGGCGCGAATGATCCAGATGGATTGCCGGGCAAAGGCGTATCTTGTGCCCTGGCGGATGAGGATGCGAACGTCCATGGCGCGCTGGACGACGACGACGTAGGCGAGGGTGAGGGGAAAGAGGAGAAGGACGAGGAAGGAGGCTATGTCGATCGACTGGGGAATGTCCTGACCGACGTCAGTCCCGCGGAAGAGAGAGATGATGAGCAGGATGAAGAAGGGTGTGAGGCCAATGGAGGTTCCGATGTAGAGGATGCGGATGCGACGGCGGGCGTCTCCGGTGAGAATGCTGATTTTAGTGCCGAGGGTGATGAAGAACCAGCTGATAGCGGCCATGCCGATGATGTTTTCTGCGATGTTGATCTTGTAGAGGAGTGGAGCGAAGCCGCTGACAAGAGCGAAGTTCCATGCCTGGCTGTAGGTAGTGAGGAGGTCGAGGGGAAGCAGCAGAAGTAAGGGGATGGCGATGAGCCATTTGACCCATGGCAGTCGCACATCGAGAGACGAGCGCTGCGGGAAATAGACACCGAGGAACATGAGACAGAGCGGCATCGCGGTCTGGACGATGGTGTTCCAGAAGAGGGCGAGGGGAAGGGTTGGACCGCCGACCTGGAAGTTGTTGATGAAGAGCGGGTCGAAGTAGCAGAGGATGCCGAGGATGAGCCAGGCGTTGGGATTGCGCGGGCGAGCGAAGACGACCCAAAGGCCGGTGAAGACGCAGAAGATGGGGATTACGGTGAAGATAACCTGCAGGACGGACTGCCAGATGGGACGATCTGAGGGATGGCTGGGCGCCATCTTGATGAGTGCGGTTTTGATTGCGTCGGAGGAGCCGCGGCGATACTGGACAGTCATGGTGTCGCCGACGGAGGGCTGGCGGGTTAGATCATAGAGGACGGTGAGGCCGGTGAACGGGACGCCGTTGATGGAGAGGACCGTATCGTTGCGGGCGAGACCTGCCTCAATGGCCTCGGGCTGGCGAGTTGTAATGGTGGGTGCCGGAGTGGCTCCGAAGAACGGTGCCCGAGCTATCTTGTCGCCGTGCAGAAGGATCTGCAGGCTGAAGCGTGCGCTGCCGAACGCGTGCACGAGAGCAAGCGTGGCAACGATCGCGAGAAGGAAGTACTGGAGACGCGCTGGCTTCTGAGGCATATCCGGTTGGAGAGATGGTAGCAGCGGATAGGCTGTTCCTGCGGAATCTTGTTATGGGTACGGGTAAAAGAAGAATGCTCCACTCCGCAGGGAGTGGAGCGCAGAGAGAAGGTCGCTATTTTTTGGGGTGGCTGGCGACGATCTGGTCTTTGATCTTGTTGTAGGTGGCTTCGGGAAGGATGCCGCGGGTGAGGAGCTGGTTTTTAGCGGTGTAGGGGCGGCCGTCGATGATGCGCTTGGCGTATGCGTCGCCGATGCCGGGGAAGGCCTTGAGCTGGTCGGCGGTGGCGGTGTTGATGTCGATCTTGTCGGTTGTGGCGGCAGCCGTAGTTTTGGCGGGGGCGGCGGGTTTGGTCTGGGTTACGGCGCTAAGTGGGAGCGAGAGAAAGAGCGCGGCGGCGAGGAGCTTGTGGGGGCGGCGGAGCATGTTTGGGTCTCCTTGACGGTATGGGGTTCCATGCGGAAGAGTACGAGAGTGGGCGGTTGGCGTCAATGAATTTTCGGCTTATTGCTTCGAGTTGAGTTGACATGATGAAAGCGTGGACGCTAACCTGAATCGAGAGAATGAATTTCGCGAACCACCATCGGGGGCATCACCATCATCATGCGGAGAGCGTGTTGGCGGCTGTGTCCGGTATGGCGAAGTAACGAACGCTTACTAAGGACTTCTAAAAGGCCCGCTGACGCGCATACCGCGAGCGGGCCTTTTTTCTTGCTTCAAAAACGAAATGGAGATTGCAATGGCGGACGCTGTGAAGATTGATTTTGCGAAGATGGATGGCCTCGTTCCGGGGATCGTGCAGGATGCGAAGACGGGCGAGATGCTGATGCTCGGATTTCTGAATGAGACGAGCTATGCGAAGACGCTGGAGACAGGGTTTGTGACGTTCTGGAGCAGGACGCGGAGCAAGCTATGGATGAAGGGCGAGACGAGCGGCAACCGGCTGCGGGTGATTGAGGCTTCGACCGATTGCGATAACGATGCGCTGCTGTTCAAGGTTGAGGTTGAGGGCGATGGGCTGGTGTGCCATGAGGGCACGGTGAGCTGCTTTACGAAAAAGATTGAGACGGAGGCGAAGTGAGCGATACGAAGAAGTTGAAGCTGGGGATTCCGAAGGGCAGTCTGCAGGATGCTACGGTTGCGCTGTTTGAACGGGCTGGATGGAGGATCTTCGCGAATGGGCGGAGCTACTTCCCTTCTGTCGACGATGAAGAGATTGAGTGCATGCTGGTGCGCGCGCAGGAGATGGCTCGGTATGTCGCGCATGGAGCGCTGGATGCGGGGCTGACCGGGAACGACTGGGTGTTGGAGAATCAGCACGAGGTGGAGTATGTGACGAGCTTGACGTACTCGAAGCAGAGCCGGCAGAAGGTGAAGTGGGTGCTGGCGGTTCCGGAGGATTCGCCGTTTCAGAAGCCGGAGGATCTGGCGGGGAAGATTATCGCGACTGAGTTAGTGGAGTTTACGAAGCGGTACTTTGCTTCGAAGAATATTCCTGTGACGGTCGAGTTTAGCTGGGGAGCGACTGAGGTGAAACCGCCTACGCTTGCTGACGCGATTGTTGAAGTGACGGAGACTGGATCTTCGCTGCGGGCGAATCGGCTGCGGATTATTGAGACGCTGATGGAGAGTGAGACTCAGTTGATTGCGAACAGAACGGCATTCAAGGATGAGTGGAAGCGGAAGAAGATTGAGAATATTGCGTTGATGCTGAATGCGGCGATTGCGGCGCAAGGGCGCGTTGGCTTGATGCTGAATGCTCGGGTTGCGGATCTTCAGGCTGTGGTGGGCGTGCTGCCGGCGCTGAACTCGCCTACGATTTCTCATTTGAGCGATCCGGATTGGGTTGCGCTGAATACGATTCTGGATGAGAGTTTGGTGCGGGATGTGATTCCGAGGCTGAAGGCTGTGGGCGCTACGGGGATTGTTGAGTATCCGCTGAGCAAGGTTGTTATCTAGGCAGGGTCGAAAAAAGACTTAACACCGATTTGCACGGATGGCACCGAATCAAAACCAATCTACCTATCGTCGTCTTAGAGGTGTTAAGTTTTTTATGGAGTTGATTGCATGAAGCTGGTGACGACGGTTGGGCGCGGGGCTAAGGCTGCGGCCGCGCTGATTGAGAAGATTGAACGGCGTGGTGCGGTGAGTACGGCCAAGGTGGAGCCTGTGGTGCGGCGGATTCTTGCGGATGTTCGCAAGGGTGGGGATGCTGCGTTGACTCGGTATGCTACGAAGTTCGATGGGCTGACGAAACGTGGAGCGCTGCTGGTTTCGCGTGAGGAGATGAAGGCGGCTTGGGAGGCTACCGCTCCTGAGTTGCAGGCGGCGATGATGGTGGCGCGAGGGAATATTCTGGCGTTTGCTGAGGCGCAGTTGCCGAAGGAGTGGACGTTCGCTCCGGTGGAAGGCGTGAAGACGGGGCAGATCGTGAGGCCGCTGGGGAGTGTGGGTTGCTATGTTCCGGGTGGGCGGTATCCGCTGCCTTCTACGCTGCTGATGACGGTGACTCCGGCGCAGGTGGCGGGTGTAGAGCGGATTGTGGTTTGTTCGCCGAAGCCTGCGAAAGAAACGATGGCAGCGGCGTGGTTGGCGGGAGTCACGGAATTTTATCGCGTGGGTGGGGCGCAGGCGATTGGGGCTTTGGCTTATGGGACGGAGACGGTTGCGAGGGTGGACAAGATTGTTGGGCCGGGAAATTTGTTTGTGACTGCGGCGAAGACGCTTGTGTCAAGTGAGTGTGGGATTGATATGCCTGCCGGGCCGACGGAGATTGTGGTTACGAGTGAGACTGGGGATGCTGCGGGGCTTGCGGCTGATCTGGTGGCGCAGGCGGAGCATGATCCTGAGGCTTTGGCGGTTTTGATTACGAGCAATTCGGGGCTTGCAGAAGCTGTGGCTGCTGAGGTGAAGGCGCAGGCCAAGGGGAATGCTATCGCGAAGCAGTCGCTGGCGGCGCAGGGATGCATATTTGTAACTGCTACGGTTGCAGAGGCTCGTGAGTTGACGAATCGGCTGGCTCCGGAGCATTTGACGGTGGATTCAGCTGCGGATTTGAAGTGGATTCGAAATGCGGGGAGTGTGTTTGTGGGGGCTTATGCTCCGCAGTCGATGGGGGATTATGTCTCGGGGCCGAATCATGTGTTGCCTACGGGGCGCGTGGGGCGGGTACGGGGTGGGTTGACTGTGGCGGATTTTGTGAAGGTGATTACGGTGCAGGAGTACACGCGCAAAGGGCTGCGGAAGATGGGGCCTCATGCGATTGCGCTGGCTGAGGCTGAGGGCCTGACGGGACATGCTGAGAGCGTGCGAGTGAGGATGCGATGACGATTGCTACCGATGTGAAGACTGTACGACCGCGGCGTGCGGTGCTGGAGATGCCGGAGTATCATCCTCCGCTGGCTGGGCGTGAGGCGTTGCGGCTGGACTTCAACGAGAACACGTGGGCGCCTTCTCCGCGGGTGCTTGAACGGGTGCGGCGGATAACGGCTGAGGGATTGACGAAGTATCCGGAGCGGGAGCCGGTGGAGCGGATTGTTGCGGCGCACTTTGGGTTGCAGGCGGAGCAGGTGCTGCTGACCAATGGGGTGGATGAGGCGATTCACCTGATGTGTTGCGCGTTTTTGGATGAGGGCGATGAGGCGTTGATCGCGCCGCCGACCTTCTTCATGTATGACGTGAATGTCAGCTTGATGACGCGTGGGCTGGTGAAGGTGCAATCGGATGAGACGCTGGAGTTTCCGTTTGAGCGGTTTCTGGCGGCGATTACGGAGAAGACGAAGCTGATTATGGTGGCTACGCCGAATAATCCGACGGGCGCGCCGGTGAGCCGGGAGCATCTGCTGGCGATTGCGAAGGCTGCTCCGCAGGCGGTGTTGATGGTGGATGAGGCTTACTACCACTTTCATGGTGAGTCAGTGATGCAGGACCTGGCGGATGTGCCGAATTTGATTGTGGCGCGGACTTTTTCGAAGGCGTATGGGCTGGCGAATCTGCGGGCTGGGATGCTTGCGGGGAATCCTGAACTGCTGCGGTATGTGCGGAAGGTGTGCTCGCCTTACAACGTGAATGGCGTGGCGCTGGATTGCCTTTCGGCTGCGATTGATGATGAGGCTTATTTGGCGTGGTATGTCGAACAGGTGCGGGTGGGGCGTGAGCGGATGATGGGCGGGTTGGCGGAGCTGGGGGTTCCGTATTTTCCGAGTGAGGCGAACTTCGTGCTGATGAAGATTGGGCCGAAGCATAAGGAGTTGGTGACGGCTATGCGCAAGCATGGCGTGTTGCTGCGGGACCGGTCGACTGATCCGGGATGCGATGGGTACGTGCGGATCACGATTGGTGTGGAGGAGCATGTGACGCGTGGATTGGAGGCGTTGAAGGCTTCGTTGGATGAGATTGGATGGACGAAGCAGCAGGTTGGTATATCGACAGGTCACAAAGTTAGCAGTGATGAAAGGGAGTTTGAGTAATGGCGAAGGCTAGCAAGTTGGCGGGAGTGCGTTCGGGGACGATCAAGCGGGATACTACGGAGACGCAGATTGCGTTGAAGCTGGTTGTCGATGGGCAGGGTGTTTATCAGGTTTCTACGGGCATTCGGTTCTTTGATCACATGCTGGAGTTGTTTACGCGGCATGGTGGGTTTGATTTGACGCTGAAGTGTACGGGCGATCTGGATGTCGACCAGCACCATACGGTGGAGGATGTCGGGATTGCGCTGGGAGAGGCTTTTAATAAGGCTCTTGGCGATAAGAAGGGCATTATGCGGGCTGGGTACTTTGTGATGGCGATGGATGAGACGCTGGCTGTGGCCGCTGTGGATTTGAGCGGGCGGGTGGCTTATGTCGTCGATGACAAGGTGAAGGTGAGGCTGGTTGGGGATTTTCAGAGTGAGCTGCTGGCGGATTTCTTTGATGGGTTTGCTCGAGGCGCGAAGGCGAATGTGCATGTGAAGACGATGTATGGGCGTTCGAACCACCATAAGATTGAAGCTATTTTCAAGGCGTTTGCTCGGGCGTTGCGCGGGGCTTGCTCGCGCGATGAGCGGATGCGGGAGATGCTGCCTAGTACGAAGGGATTGTTGTGACAACATCGCAACTAGTTCGTTGGCGGCGAGTCTTGCAGATGGTTGGCTATTTTCTTTTGACTGCCGCTATCGCGGTGCATATCGGCTTCTGGCAACGGGCAAAGACATTGCACGGTTTTTGGGGACATGCCACTGAGGCTGGCTACTGGATGCAGGTCATAGATGTTCTGTCTTTACTAGCATTGGTTGCTTTTCTCTTGGGAAGAGGCTGGAACCGCGCACTGGGTTCTTGCCTCGCATTCGGTTCTTTCTTATTGTGCTGCGGCTACGCAGCCGGACTCTGATCCTATGATTCAAGTCATCGACTATAAAGCGGGCAATCTCACTAGCGTGCTTAAGGCGCTGCATTACTTGGGTGCGGAGACGCATGTTACGCAGTCGCCGTATGAGGTGCGCAAGGCTAGCAAGATTGTGCTTCCTGGCGTTGGACATTTTCAGGCTACGAAGTTGCTGCATGACCTGCACCTTACTGAAGCTACGCGCGAGGCGATTGCGCGAGGTATTCCGTTCCTGGGTATCTGCGTTGGGTTGCAGTGGTTGTTTGAGGGGTCTACGGAGGCTCCGGGTGTGGCTGGGCTTGGGCATTTTGCGGGGATGTGTGAGCGCTTCCCTGCTCTCTATGATGGAGCGGAGTTGAAGGCGCCGCATGTGGGTTGGAATTCGCTGGAGGGGGTGCGCGAGGATTCGCGATTGCTGAAGGGAGTGCAGGATGGCGGGTTTGTTTATTACACGCACTCCTGGAGGGCTCCGTTGGTAGATGCAACTGCTGCGGTTACGAATTATGGTGGTGAATTTACGGGAGTGGTTGAGGGTGGGAATGTGATGGGTGTGCAGTTTCATCCGGAGAAGTCGAGCGCTGTAGGGTTACAGATTTTGAAGAACTTTGTGGAGTTGTGAGATGCCTTTTCTTTATGAGTTGATGCTGGACGAGAACGAGCCGGAGTATACGGTGGTGCAGCATCTGGTTCCTCCGGGGACGCTGGTGGGGACGGGGCAGCCTGTGGCTGTGCTGTCGGATGGGAAGGTGGAGTTTCGTCTGCCGGCTCCGATGCAGGGCTTGCTGGTGGCCTGGTTTGCGGAGGATGGCGATACGGTCGATGCTTCACAGCCCATTGCGCGGATTGTTTGTGAAGGGGCGGAGGTTGCGGTGCCGGGTGCGGTTCCGCAACGGGTGGGTAGGAGTTTGACCCGGGACGAAGGAAGGCTTAACACGGATTTACACCGATGAGACGGATTAGGAACAGGCAACTGCAACGGCAAAAACGAAATACAGGGATCCTTCGCTCCGCTCAGGATGACGACCAAACCTGCGACGGCGCGGGACCCCGATAGGACGTAGGGAATGCTGACGAAACGGATTATTGCTTGTTTGGATGTTCGGGATGGGCGTGTGGTGAAGGGTGTTCAGTTTGTGGACATTGTGGATGCGGGTGATCCGGCGGAGTTGGCGCATCGTCATGCAGCGGCGGGAGCGGATGAGATTGTGCTGCTGGATATTACCGCTACGCATGAGGGGCGTGGGACGCTGCTCGATACGGTGAAGAGGACGGCGGCGGAATTGTTTGTGCCTTTTACTGTGGGTGGGGGGATTCGCAGTGCGGAGGATGCGGCGGCGGTGTTTGATGCGGGGGCGGATAAGGTTTCGATTAATTCGAGTGCGATTGCGCGGCCGGAGTTGATTGGGGAGATTGGCGGGAGCT
>Ga0210396_10000112_pt1 | contig 142548 bp, 119 predicted proteins | sample IncBWH17OmetaG_FD_155466 | JGI IMG/M metagenome (GOLD analysis project Ga0210396, IMG submission 155466) | Forest soil microbial communities from Barre Woods Harvard Forest LTER site, Petersham, Massachusetts, United States - Inc-BW-H-17-O ...
AGTAAATCCGGATAACGCTCGGATCCTCCGTATTACCGCGGCTGCTGGCACGGAGTTAGCCGATCCTTATTCTTACGGTACCATCAACCCGGGTAGAAACCCGGGGTTTTTTCCCGTACAAAAGCAGTTTACGATCCGTAGGACCTTCATCCTGCACGCGGCATGGCTGGTTCAGACTTGCGTCCATTGACCAATATTCCTTACTGCTGCCTCCCGTAGGAGTCGGGACCGTGTCTCAGTTCCCGTGTGGGGGTAAATCCTCTTAGAACCCCTACCCATCGTTGCCTTGGTGAGCCGTTACCTCGCCAACTAGCTAATGGGGCGCATGCTCATCCTTAACCGCCGGAGCTTTAATTGCAAAATGATGCCATTTCGCAGTGTTATGGTGTATTAATTCTGATTTCTCAAAGCTATTCACCAGTTAAGGGAAGATTGCATACGTGTTACGCACCCGTGCGCCGGTCGCCAGCATGTATTGCTACACCTGCTGCCCCTCGACTTGCATGTATTAGGCCTGCCGCTAGCGTTAATCCTGAGCCAGGATCAAACTCTCCATTGTGTGTTTGATCGTGTTTCGTCATTGCATATAGCAAGATCGAAAATTGACATTATAATTTGACTAGGTTTCTCAATTTATCTTTCGGAATAAAACCCGAAAGAGATTGATGCCCGCTATTTCTATCTTCTCCAATACTTCAAAGAACTTTTTACTTTATATTATTTCCCCTTTATTAAGAGGGGAAGAACATACTAAAAGAACGAACCTTTATTTTCAAAAGGGCTGCAAAGATACACATTATTTTCAATCTGCAAGTTTTTCTTAAACTTTTTTCAAGAAATTTTTAATCTCTTGTTTCACTTGCTGCAGCTCGCTTTCTACTAAGGTTTTAAAGAACGTTTTTCAAAAAGGGATGCAAATGTAGTATTCAGTTTGATATACCAATGCGCTTAGCTTCATAATTAATTAACATTATATGCAATATGCTGATTTTCAGCAATATAATTTTAAATGATTTTTTGAGAATTGCCTGTTCAAATCTTTATTGGCGCTTTTTAGAAGGCTCAGGCATAGCGTTCTTCTCTTCTATCTTCCAGTCTTCAAGCATGTATGAACCCCACAGAGCCCTGTGCGCGGCCACTACAAGCTGAAACTGCCCGCACATATGCAACTCATGCATGTTGGCAATAAGTGGCGTCTCCGCTGTTGTATGCAAGGTATTAGCCTTACTCTGGAATGTATAATTAATTGTATTTAATTCTCTTCCCTCATCCGTTTTCTTTCCAATAAAAGCGTCGTTAATGTCGCAACGTACCGTGTCTACACGGTTTTGAGCAGCTACGTGTTCGTTATAATAATTGAATGGAGTAACTAATATACCGGCCACGATCAGCGCCAACACCGCTGCACCACCTGCATTGAGTAATATATACACTAATCGTTCTGTCAATGATATTTGCTTATTGTAACCCGATGCAAACTTTTTGAACCATATAATTGCAACCGCAGCAAACAGCAGTATCCACAAGCCATAGCGAAGGTATTCAGGATAGTTGATTATGTTTTCGTGATCGTCTTTATAAAAACAAAACACTACAACTATAGCGGCCAGCAACAGGTAATCGCGCCAGGTAAGTTTATTCGGGTCCTTATTTTCTTCAGCTTCTTTCACTTATTCAAAAATACAAAAACATTGATTCACCTATTAGTCCCTGTTTTTGCCCCAAACCCCTAAAGGGGCTTTAAATACAACCCTCACAAGTCTCTTTTGCGGCTTTTGTCCAAAGCCCCTTTAGGGGTTTGGGGTAGATAACAAACCTTGTTGTATCCACAAAAAACAAAAGGCAGCTGTTAAGGCTGCCTTCCGTTTTTATTATTACGCTGTGCGTATTACTTTGCGTCTGCTTCAACAAGCTCTTTCTCTTGCTTGCTTTCCATGAGGCGTTGATATTCCTCCAGAGAGCCAACGATGAGCTTCTCGTATTCGCGTAAACCTGTACCTGCCGGTATCAAGTGTCCAACGATAACGTTTTCTTTCAAGCCTGCTAAGTAATCCACCTTTCCGCCGATAGCTGCTTCGTTCAGCACCCTTACAGTTTCCTGGAATGATGCGGCCGAGATAAAGCTTTCTGTTTGCAGAGAAGCGCGTGTTATACCTTGCAGTATAGGGTTCGATGTAGAAGGAATCGCATCCCTGAACTGTATTTGTTTCTTGCCCTCACGTTTCAGGCGCATGTTCTCGTCCCTTAATTTACGTGCGTTAACAAGTTCACTTACTTTATAAACGATAGTGTCTCCTGCATCAATAATAACCTTTTTACCGTACAGGTCATCATTAGCATTCATAAACTCCATCTTGGTAACCAATTGTCTTTCTAAGAAGTTGGTATCGCCCGGATCTTCTATTTCCACTTTTCTCATCATCTGGCGAACGATCACTTCAAAATGCTTGTCGTTGATCTTCACACCTTGTAAGCGGTATACTTCCTGAATTTCGTTCACTAAGTATTCCTGAACTGCTGTAGGACCCTTAATAGAAAGGATATCAGCAGGGGTTACTGCGCCATCAGATAATGGCTCCCCGGTCTTTACAAAGTCGTTCTCCTGTACAAGTATGTGTTTAGAGAGCGGAACCAGATAGGTCTTCTTATTACCATTCTTCGATTCTACCATAACCTCACGGTTACCTCTCTTAATTTTACCAAACGATATTACACCATCAATTTCAGATACAACTGCAGGGTTTGAAGGGTTACGAGCTTCGAACAACTCGGTTACCCTTGGTAAACCACCTGTAATATCACCCGATTTACCGGAGATACGAGGTATTTTAACCAAAATCTGTCCTGCTTCTACCGCGCTGCCATCGCCAATGATAATGTGCGATCCAACCGGTATGTTATATGATTTAAGTGTGTCTTTTCCTTTAACAACCTTAATGGTAGGGCTCTTGGTCTTGTCTTTACTTTCAATGATAACCTTTTCCTTAAAGCCTGTTTGTTCATCTGATTCTTCGCGGAAAGTAACACCTTCTTCAATGTATTCGAATTCGATCTTACCTGAGAACTCAGAGATAATAACAGCATTGTACGGATCCCAATCGCAAAGCAGTTCTCCGGCTTTAACCGAAGCTTTGTTCTTGGTGTATAATTGCGAACCATAAGGAACGTTAGCAGTAGTAAGCACCAGGCCTGTATTCTTATCTACAACCCTAAGCTCAGCAGAACGCGATATAACCGCTTCCACCTTATTACCGTCAGCGCCCTTGCGCGATACGGTCCTTACTTCCTCTATTTCAACAATACCATCGTATTTAGCTTCAATTTTCGATGAAGCAGAAATGTTCGATGCTGTACCACCTACGTGGAATGTACGGAGTGTAAGCTGTGTACCCGGCTCACCGATTGACTGAGCTGCAATTACACCAACTGTTTCACCTTTTTGTACAATCCTACCGGTAGAAAGGTTACGTCCGTAACATTTTGAGCAAACACCTGTTTTCATTTCGCAGGTGAGTACTGAACGGATCTCAACACTTTCAATTGGTGAATTCTTGATCATATCTGCATGGTACTCGGTGATCTCTTCACCTGCAGTAGCCAAAAGCTCGCCGGTTGTAGGATGATGAACATCGTGCAAACTAACGCGGCCTAATATTTTATCATAAAGGGTTTCTACAACTTCGTCATTCTTACGCAGGGTTGCAGCTGTAAGTCCACGGAGGGTACCACAGTCTACACCGGTAATAATAACGTCTTGCGATACGTCAACCAAACGACGTGTTAAGTAACCGGCATCAGCTGTTTTTAACGCTGTATCTGCCAATCCTTTACGTGCACCGTGTGTTGAAATAAAGTACTCAAGTATAGAAAGTCCTTCTTTAAAGTTCGATATAACAGGGTTTTCCACAATTTCCTGCATGGTAGCACCCGATTTTTGAGGCTTAGCCATCAGACCGCGCATACCCGAAAGCTGACGAATCTGTTCTTTTGAACCCCTCGCACCAGAATCCAACATCATGTAAATTGCGTTGAAACCCTGACGGTCGCTGCTCAACTGATCCATTACCTTCTTGGTAATTTTAGAGTTAGTGTGTGTCCAAATATCAATAACCTGGTTATACCTTTCATTGTTGGTAATGAAACCCATGTTATAGTTATTCGATACTTCCTCAATTTGACCCTTAGCATCGGCGATCATCTTTTCCTTATCTGCAGGAACAATAACGTCATTCAGGTTGAATGATAATCCACCTTTAAATGCGTAATGGTAACCAATGTCCTTAATATCATCAAGGAACTTAGCTGTTTTAGCCATTCCTGCTGCCTTAAGTACTTCCGCAATAATATCACGTAAGTTCTTCTTGGTCAACAGTTCGTTGATAAAGCCCATTTCTTTAGGCACAACCTGGTTGAATATAATTCTGCCAAGGCTGGTTTCAATAACCTTATCTACTAACTGGTCTTTTTCTCTTACAGTTGTTTTAACTCTTACGTGAGCATGTAATTCAACCTTCTTCTCGTTGAAAGCAATGATCGCTTCTTCAGCAGAGTAGAATACTAAGCCTTCGCCAAGTACTTTCAACTCTTTAGTGCTTCTCTTCGATTTGGTAATGTAATACAAACCAAGTACCATATCCTGAGAAGGAACAGTAATAGGCGCACCATTAGCCGGGTTAAGAATGTTGTGTGAGGCAAGCATCAGAAGCTGAGCTTCCAGTACAGCTGAGCTACCCAATGGTAAGTGAACCGCCATTTGGTCACCGTCAAAGTCAGCGTTGAACGCTGTACATGTAAGCGGGTGCAACTGTATTGCTTTACCTTCAATAAGCTTAGGCTGGAACGCTTGTATTGACAAACGGTGCAGTGTTGGAGCACGGTTAAGCAATACAGGGTGGCCCTTAATTACGTTTTCAAGTATATCCCACACAGCAGCAACCTTACGGTCAACAAGCTTACGTGCAGATTTTACTGTTTTTACAATACCTCTTTCTATGATCTTACAAACCACAAATGGCTTGAAGAGCTCAAGTGCTACGTCTTTTGGAAGACCGCACTCATGTAATTTCAATTCAGGACCTACAACAATTACCGAACGTGCAGAATAGTCAACACGTTTACCGAGTAAGTTCTGGCGGAAACGTCCTTGCTTACCTTTTAAGCTGTCAGCAAGTGATTTAAGCGCGCGGTTCGATTCGGTCTTAGTAGCTGTTGATTTGCGTGAGTTATCAAGCAATGCATCTACCGATTCCTGTAACATACGTTTTTCGTTACGGAGGATGATCTCAGGAGCTTTGATCTCGATGAGCCTCTTTAAACGGTTGTTACGTATAATAACACGGCGGTATAAGTCATTTAAGTCAGATGTAGCAAACCTTCCACCATCTAAAAGCACCAGCGGGCGCAATTCAGGAGGTATAACAGGCAATACTTTAAGCACCATCCACTCAGGGCGGTTCTCAACGTGTGTATTTGCCCTGCGGAAAGCTTCAACAACCTGCAGCCTCTTTAAGGCTTCGTTCTTACGTTGTTGTGCAGTTTCGGTATTAGCTTTATGGCGCAGTTCATAAGCGAGTGATTCAAAATCAATACGCTTTAACAGATCAAATAAAGCTTCACCACCCATCTTAGCAATGAACTTATTAGGGTCATTATCATCTAAGTGCTGGTTTTCTTTAGGCAAGGCATCGAGTAATCTTAAATACTCGTCTTCGCTAAGGAAATCCTGTACTTTAATACCTTCTGATTCTTTAATACCAGGTTGAATAACGATATACTTTTCATAGTACACCACCATTTCAAGTTTCTTGGTAGAAAGACCAAGCAGGTAACCAATTTTACTAGGTAAAGAACGTACATACCAAATGTGTGCTACAGGAACCACCAATGAAATGTGGCCCATACGCTCACGACGTACTTTTTTCTCTGTTACTTCAACACCGCAACGGTCGCAAATAATGCCTTTATAACGGATACGTTTGTATTTTCCGCAATGACACTCCCAATCCTTGGTAGGACCGAAGATACGCTCGCAGAACAAACCATCGCGCTCAGGCTTGTAGGTACGGTAGTTTATAGTTTCAGGCTTTAAAACTTCACCATGCGAACGGTTCAGCATCCTCTCTGGCGAGGCAAGGCTGATCGTTACTTTAGTAAAGTTACTCCTCTGTTTTTGTTCTCTTGAAGAAGCCATATTTTGTTTTTATTTAGAGTGTTCCTAACTAAATCTAATTAATCCATTTTAATTTCAAGACCTAAGCCGTGCAACTCATGCAACAATACGTTGAATGATTCAGGTATGCCAGGTGTTGGCAACGCTTCACCCTTCACAATTGCTTCATAGCTCTTAGCCCTGCCCACTACGTCATCCGCTTTAATGGTAAGCATTTCCTGTAGTATGTGCGAAGCACCGAATGCTTCAAGCGCCCATACTTCCATTTCACCAAAACGCTGACCACCAAATTGTGCTTTACCACCAAGAGGTTGTTGTGTAATGAGTGAGTATGGACCGATAGAACGTGCGTGCATCTTGTCATCTACCATGTGTGCAAGTTTCAGCATGTATATAATACCTACTGTAGCAGGTTGGTCAAAACGCTCACCGGTTCCACCATCGCAAAGATAAGTGCTGCCGAATGGAGGTATGCCCGCTTTTGTAGTGTATTCGCTGATCTGGTCTAAGGTAGCGCCATCGAAGATAGGGGTGGCAAATTTCACACCCAGTTTCTCTCCGGCCCAGCCTAATACGGTTTCATAGATCTGTCCTAAGTTCATACGTGAAGGCACGCCGAGCGGGTTAAGAACGATATCAACCGGGGTTCCATCTTCCAGGAACGGCATATCTTCTTCCCTAACGATACGTGCAACAACACCTTTGTTACCGTGGCGACCCGCCATTTTATCACCCACTTTCAGCTTACGCTTTTGTGCAAGATAAACTTTCGAGATCTGGTTTACACCTGATGGTAATTCATCACCAACAGTAATAGTGAACTTCTGACGTTTGTTGATACCAAGCAATTCGTTGTATGCCAGGGTATAGTTATGTATCACTTGTTCAATGATAGCATTCTTATCCTTGTCATGTGTCCAACGCTTAGGATTAACTTCAAGGAAATTTACTTTTTCAAGTATTTTTTGTGTGTACTTAGTACCCTTAGGAATGATTTCTTCCTTCAGGTTATTGTTCACACCATTCGATACTTTACCATTCAGTACTATGAACAGCTTGTCTACCAGCTTAGATTTAAGCTCAGCAGCAGCATGGTCATGTTCCTTGTCTATCTTGTCGATCAACACCTTTTCATCGGTCTTGGTCTTCTTGTCTTTTAAATATTTAGCGAAGAGCTTACGGTCAATAACCATACCCTCAACACCCGATGGAACGCGCAACGAAGCATCTTTCACATCACCTGCCTTGTCACCAAATATGGCGCGTAACAGTTTTTCTTCCGGTGAAGGATCGCTTTCGCCCTTAGGAGTAATTTTACCAATAAGGATATCACCTTCGTGAACTTCTACACCAACCCTTATGATACCTTTCTCATCCAGGTTCTTGGTTGCTTCCTCACTTACGTTAGGAATATCCGGTGTCAGTTCTTCAGGGCCCCTGCGGGTATCACGTACTTCTAAAGCGTACTCGTCAATGTGTATCGAAGTAAATAAGTCTTCACGTACTACGCGCTCAGAGATAACGATAGCATCCTCAAAGTTGTAGCCCTTCCATGGCATGAATGCCACTTTCAGGTTACGACCGAGTGCGAGTTCTCCGTCTTTTGTAGCATAACCTTCGCAAAGCGCTTGCCCTTTAACTACCTTATCGCCTTTCTTAACAATAGGACGAAGGGTAACCGAGGTGCTTTGGTTGGTCTTTCTGAATTTGGTAAGTGTGTATGACTTAATATCGTCATCAAAACTCATCAGTTTTTCTTCTTCAGTGCGGCTGTAGCGGATAACGATCTCTTTCGCATCTACCTTTTCTACAATACCGGTACCTTCAGCAGCAGCTAATATTCTTGAGAATTTAGCTACGCTTTCTTCAAGACCTGTACCTACGATAGGTGCTTCAGGCCTCATAAGAGGAACTGCCTGGCGTTGCATGTTCGATCCCATCAGAGCACGGTTCGCGTCATCATGCTCAAGGAACGGAATGAGCGATGCAGCTATCGATGCAATTTGGTTAGGAGCAACGTCCATCAACTGAACTTTGTTCTTTTCAATAATTGGGAAGTCGCCTTTCTGACGAACTTTCACCTTGGCTTCTTCTAATGTTCCGTTTTGTGCAACAAGTGTGTTAGAAGGAGCTATAATTTGGTTATCCTCTTCCTCAGCAGTAAGGTAGGTAGGTTCCTTTGCAGGATCTACTTTACCGTTCTCTACCAGGTGATAAGGGGTTTCGATAAACCCAAGAGGATTGATCTTTGCAAATACGCACAATGAAGAAATCAGACCGATGTTTGGACCTTCCGGTGTTTCGATCGGGCACATTCTGCCATAGTGGGTGTAGTGCACGTCACGTACCTCAAAGCCGGCACGCTCTCTTGATAAACCGCCGGGACCGATTGCTGATAACCTGCGCTTGTGAGTAATCTCAGAAAGCGGGTTGGTTTGGTCCATGAACTGCGATAACTGGTTGGTACCAAAGAATGAATTGATAACCGAGGTAAGCGATTTGGCATTGATAAGGTCAAGCGGGGTAAATACTTCGTTATCCCTTACGTTCATCCTTTCACGGATGGTTCTTGACATACGAGCCAGACCAACGCTGAACTGAGCGTATAACTGCTCGCCAACGGTCCTTACACGCCTGTTACTTAAGTGGTCAATATCATCCACATCAGCATTTGAGTTGATAAGGGCGATAAGGTACTTAACAATAGCAATGATATCTTCACGTGTCAACACCCTTGTTGTTTCAGGGGTTGTCAGGTTTAATTTCTTGTTGATACGGAAACGTCCAACTTCTCCAAGATCATACCTCTTATCAGAGAAGAACAACTTGTCGATGATACCGCGTGCGGTTTCTTCATCTGGTGGTTCAGTGCTCCTTAACAGGTGATAGATAAAGTGAACCGCTTCTTTTGTAGAGTTGGTTGTATCCTTTTGGAGTGTGCTGTAAATGATAGCATAGTCAATTGATTTCTTGTCTTCTTTATGCAGAATGATATGCTCTGCCTTAGAATTCAGGATACGCTCAATATGTTGCTCTTCAAGTATAGTTTCACGTTCTACAACAACTTCGTTACGTTCGATAGATACCACTTCACCGGTATCTTCATCCACAAAGTCTTCAACCCATGTGCGTAATACCCTTGCAGCAAGCTTACGGCCAACCGCTTTTTCAAGGGTAGCTTTGCTCACTTTAATTTCATCGGCAAGACCGAAGAGCTCAAGTATTTGCTTATCTGTTTCAAAGCCAATAGCCCTGAACAGGGTTGTTACTGGCAATTTCTTTTTACGGTCGATGTAAGCGTAAAGTACATTGTTGATGTCGGTTGCAAACTCCATCCATGCTCCCTTGAAAGGAATGATACGCGCTGAATACAGCTTGGTACCATTTGGGTGGCGGCTTTGGCCGAAGAATACACCAGGTGAACGATGTAATTGAGATACAACTACACGCTCAGCACCGTTAATGATAAATGTCCCGCGAGGGGTCATATATGGAATAGTACCGAGGTACACATCCTGAATAATAGTTTCAAAGTCAACGTGGTTAGGATCGTTACAATACAGTTTCATCTTAGATTTAAGAGGAACACTGTAGGTAAGGCCCCTTTCGATACACTCGTCCATAGTATAGCGTGGAGGATCTACGAAATAATCGAGAAACTCAAGCACAAATACATTGCGGGCGTCGCTTATCGGGAAGTTTTCCATGAAAGCCTTGTATAAGCCTTCATTTTTACGATTCTCAGGGGTAGTCTCCAACTGGAAAAAGTCCTTGAAGGACTGAACTTGTATATCAAGAAAATCAGGATAATCAGATTGGAATCTGGTCGTCGAGAAATTGATACGCTGTTTTTTCTTGTTTGTAGTAGCAGACATAATACAGAAGTATTAAAATGTTGGATAGCCTGTTAAGCCAAATAGCTTAAAAATGCTACCTGGATAAACTGTGAAAAAGAACGTTTAAAGAATAAATGGACAAGGTTGCCCTAATAGGGGCAACTTTGTCCTTACAGAAATATATTACCGTAGAAAGCTTACTTAACTTCAACTTCAGCTCCTGCTTCGGTTAACTTAGCTTTAAGAGATTCTGCTTCTTCTTTAGAAACGCCTTCTTTAACGGGCTTTGGAGCGCCGTCAACTAGGTCTTTAGATTCTTTCAAGCCAAGGCCGGTAAGTTCTTTTACAACTTTCACAACCTGTAATTTAGCTTGACCTCCGCTCTTGAGTATTACGTCAAAAGTAGATTTTGCAGGTGCAGCAGCACCAGCAGCTCCGGCTCCACCGGCAGCAACAGCAACTGCAGCAGCAGCTGGTTCAATTCCGTGTTCGTCCTTTAATATTTTTGCTAATTCGTTGACTTCTTTTACTGTTAAGCCAACCAACTGTTCTGCGAATGCTTTTAAGTCTGCCATTTGGTTATTGTTTTATTTGATTTATTTATTTTTTAAAGGGGCGCAAAGATACGATTTAATTTATAGCAAAATAAATTTTTGTTGATATTTTTTCAAAAATTATTTTTCTTCTCTATCTCCTAAAGTTTTTACTATGCCACTAAGCTTGTTACCGCCTGATTGTAAGGCACCAATAACATTTTTAGCAGGCGATTGCAATAGCGCGATAATTTCGGCAATAAGCTCGTTTTTGGTCTTGAGTGAGCTTAATGTCTCTAATTGGTCGTCGCCGATGTATACACTTTCTTCAATAAATGCAGCTTTTAAAGTAGGCTTGGCGTTCTCGGTACGGAACTGCTTAATGATCCTTGCAGGATCGCTGGGCTGTTGACCGAAGAAAACTGCAGTATTACCTACCAGGGTATCATAAACAGGCTCTAAAGAAGCAGCATGTGATGATTTCTCTAATGCCTTGCGGAGAAGGGTATTCTTAACCACCGTCATTTCTACGTTCTTTTCGAAGCAAATCCTGCGGAGGTTATTCACCTTAATACCGGTAAGGGTAGATGTATCTGCTAAATAGAAGTTTTTGTTCTCGTTCAAACGAGTAACTAATTCATCTATTATCTGGTTTTTTTCTTGTTTGTTCATGGCCTGTATTATTAATCAGGTTGTTTTATAAGCCAAATGACTTGGTTTCAATTTCTATGCTCGGGCTCATTGTGCTCGACATAAACATGCTGCGTATGTATGCTCCCTTAGCAGCTGAAGGCCTTGCTTTAACAATGGTTTGTACAAATTCGTTGATGTTATCGGCAATTTTGCTTTCGTCGAAAGAAATTTTACCAACCGAAACGTGTACAATACCGTCCTTATCTGCTTTGTATTCAATTTTACCGCCCTTAGCATCAGAAACCGCTTTACCTACTTCCATAGTAACGGTACCAATTTTTGGGTTTGGCATTAAACCACGAGGGCCTAATATTTTACCTAAAGCACCAACTTTACCCATTGTTGCAGGTGTAGCAATAACTACATCCACATCGGTCCAGCCTGCTTTAATTTTGGTAATATATTCATCAAGTCCAACGAAGTCAGCTCCGGCTGCTTTTGCTTCAGCTTCCTTATCAGGGGTGCAAAGCACAAGTATCCTAACTGTTTTACCTGTTCCGTGCGGAAGGGTAACAGTACCTCTAACCATTTGGTTAGCTTGTTTCACATCAATACCAAGCCTAACGCTCATTTCAATTGAGGGATCGAACTTGGCTGATGAAATTTCTTTTAATATTTTAGCAGCATCTGCAACAGGATACGCCTTGGTCTGGTCGTATTTCGACAGTGCTAATTTTCTCTTTTTTGTAAGTTTTGCCATGACAGAGGACAATTAATTTTATTACTTGGTTACTTCAATACCTAAACTCCTAGCTGTACCTGCAACCATTTTCATGGCTGATTCTACAGTAAAGCAGTTAAGATCGGACATTTTATTTTCAGCTATCTTCTTAATTTGCTCCTGGTTTATCTTGCCTACCTTCTTCTTGTTCGATTCAGGTGAACCCGATTCCATTTTCAAAGCTTCTTTTATTTGAGCAGCAACAGGTGGCTTTTTGATAATGAAATCAAAAGACTTGTCGGAGTATACTGTAATGATTACAGGTAATGTTTTACCGGCCTGATCTTGAGTACGTGCATTGAATTGTTTGCAGAACTCCATGATGTTCACGCCCTTTGCGCCTAATGCAGGACCAATAGGAGGAGCCGGGTTTGCCGCGCCGCCTTTTACTTGTAGTTTTACTAGTCCTGATACTTCCTTAGCCATGATACTGAATTTATATAATTAAAATATTAACTTTCTTTTTTCACTTGCATATAACTCAACTCCAGCGGGGTCTTTCTTCCGAATATCTTCACACTAACCTTTAAGCGTTTCTTTTCGTCATGTACTTCTTCAATGGTACCAATAAAGCTGTTGAAAGGGCCATCGATAATCTTAATGGTTTCACCCACCATGAACTTGATGTTCATTTCAGCATCGCTTTCAGAAAGTTCGTCAACCTTACCCAAGATACGGTTAGCTTCAGCTAAACGTAAAGGAACCGGATCATCGCCTTTCTTACTGCCAAGGAAACCAATTACACCTGGTATGCCTTTAAGTACGTGAGGAAGCTCACCAACCAGAGCGGCCTCAATTAGCACATAACCAGGGAAATAGCTTCTTTCCTTGTTTATCTTTTTACCATTCTTTATCTGAATGTACTTTTCCATTGGTATAAGCACCTGAGAGATATACTGGTTCAATTTAAGCCTGTTTACCTCAGTTTCAATGTGCTGCTTAACCTTCTTCTCTTTACCGCTTATAGCCCTTAGCACATACCACTTCTTAACCTGCGCATCGCTGCCGGTTGAAGTCTTATTTACTGGTACATTTTCGATATTCATTGTGCCGGGAATTATATTTTATAAAAAGCCGTCATTATTTCACGGAAAGCAAAGTCCATACAAAATATTACGATAGACATGATTGCCGAAGCAACAAGTACTACTACTGCGCTGCTCTGTAATTCTGCCCAAGTTGGCCAGCTTACCTTTTTGGTAAGCTCTTCAACTACTTCATCTACGTATGTTCCTACTTTACTCATGTTTCATTAATCTATTTAAGCACGGGTGGAGAGACTCGAACTCCCAGCCAACGGTTTTGGAGACCGCTACTCTACCAATTGAGCTACACCCGTTTATAACGGCTAATAGCTAATGGCTAATAGCCAGCGCCTCTGCTTACTTAATAACTTCAATTACCTGTCCTGCACCTACGGTCTTACCACCTTCGCGGATAGCGAAACGTAAACCTTTATCCATAGCTACCGGTACTATAAGCTTCACGCTCATGGTAACGTTATCACCTGGCATAACCATTTCCCTTCCTTCAGGTAATTTAATTTCACCTGTAACGTCTGTAGTTCTGAAATAGAACTGTGGACGGTATTCGTTATGGAATGGAGTATGACGGCCACCTTCTTCCTTCTTTAATACGTAAACCTCAGCTTTAAATTCAGTGTGTGGGTGTATTGATCCTGGCTTAGCCACAACCATACCTCTCCATACATCTGTCTTTTCAATACCACGGAGGAGGAGACCAACGTTGTCGCCTGCTTCACCACGGTCCAAAGTTTTACGGAACATTTCAACACCGGTAACTGTGCTCTTAACACTTGCTTCACGCATACCGATAATTTCAACTTCCTCGCCTGTGTTTACAACGCCACGCTCAATACGACCGGTAACAACTGTACCACGGCCTGTAATGGTGAACACGTCTTCAACTGACATAAGGAAAGGCTTGTCAACTTCACGTGTAGGGATTGGAATATAAGAATCCACTGCTTCCATAAGTTTCATAACTGATTCTTCGCCTTTAGGATCGCCGTTAAGAGCGCCCAATGCTGAACCACGTATAACTGGAATATTGTTTCCGTCAAATTGATAGAAACTTAAAAGTTCACGAATTTCAACTTCAACTAAATCAAGTAATTCAGGATCTTCAACCATGTCAACCTTGTTCATAAACACAACAAGATTTGGTACACCAACCTGGCGAGCCAAAAGAATGTGTTCACGGGTTTGTGGCATAGGTCCGTCGGTAGCAGCAACAACTAAAATACCGCCGTCCATCTGCGCAGCACCGGTAACCATGTTTTTTACATAGTCAGCGTGGCCAGGACAGTCAACGTGAGCATAGTGCCTGTTTGCTGTTTCGTATTCTACGTGAGAAGTATTGATTGTAATACCCCTTTCTTTTTCTTCAGGAGCATTATCAATGGTATCAAATCCACGGGCTTCGCAAAAGCCTTTCTTTGCAAGTACTGTTGTAATTGCTGCGGTTAATGTTGTTTTACCGTGGTCAATGTGACCGATGGTACCGATGTTAACGTGAGGTTTTGTACGCTCGAATTTACCTTTTGCCATATTGCTTGATTTTACTGGTTGGTTTACTAGTTTTTATTTTGGGGGTGCAAAGATATGAAAAAAATTAATAACTTTTACTTGTCGGTAACTTTTTTTTTACACCCTTATTTTGAGCCAACTACGGGATTTGAACCCGTGACCTCGTCCTTACCAAGGACGCGCTCTACCAACTGAGCTAAGTCGGCTTACCTAATTGACTAAAAGAGAAGAGCTAAGAACTAAAAATCAGAAGCTTTGTCAGCTCTTAATTATTCATTCTTAACTCTTCACTACTAAAGAGCGGAAGACGGGGCTCGAACCCGCCACCCTCAGCTTGGAAGGCTGATGCTCTACCAAATGAGCTACTTCCGCTTAGTTTTTAACAATTTCATACTAAAAGCAGGGTTTTTAACCCATCGTGGGGAAAGAAGGATTCGAACCTTCGAAGTCATAAGACAACAGATTTACAGTCTGTCCCATTTGGCCACTCTGGTATTTCCCCTAAAACGTGTATTTGCCTGTTTTAAATTAAGAGCCAGTGAAGGGACTCGAACCCGCGACCTACTGATTACAAATCAGTTGCTCTAGCCAGCTGAGCTACACTGGCAATACATTTTTTAGTATGCTTAGTTTGCCTAATAATTGCAAAGAACTATACCTTAGGAAACACGCTGAAAAAGCATTGTATTTCCTTAAAAGGGGCGCAAATTTATAAAAGTTTTCATTCCGTGAACTTTCTTTTTTCATTATTGAGAATCATTTTTACTGGGGAGTACTCCAAAAACATAAACTTTTGCCGGCCTTGTAATAACATTCCTATTTTTGAACAACCTATTATTATGCAAGCAGAAAAATCTATCCGCCCACCTTACTTAAAGAAGGGAGACTGCATTGGAATTGTGGCGCCAGCACGTAAAATATCATCTGAAGAGCTTGCGCCTGCTATTGCAATACTAGAAGGATGGGGATTAAAAGTCAAGTTGGGTAAAAACATTTGCCAGAGGGATAATCAATATTCGGGGACTGATGCACAAAGACGTTCCGATTTTCAGGATATGTTTGACGATAGTGAAGTGAAAGCTATTATTTCGGCGCGTGGTGGTTATGGTGCAGTCCGTATCATTGATGGATTAAATTTTTCTTCTTTTAGCAAAGAACCTAAATGGATCATTGGCTATAGTGACATAACTGTTTTTCACAGTCACGTACATACTCATTACCGTATTGAAACCTTGCATGCCACTATGCCTGTAAGCTTCAATAAAGATGCAGAATCGTTAAATCTTTTGAAAAAGGCATTGTTCGGTGAAACTATTTCGTACACTGTTTCTGCACAGTCCTGGAACAGAAAAGGAGAAAACAATGGAGTTTTAATTGGCGGAAACCTCTCTTTATTATATGCACTAGCCTCTACCCCATCAGATATTAATACCGATGGTAAAATACTTTTCCTGGAAGACCTGGATGAATACCTTTATCATATCGATCGGATGATGATGCAATTGAAACGTGCAGGTAAATTATCAAAATTAAAAGGCCTTGTTATCGGTGGTTTTTCTGAAATGAAAGACAACACTATTCCTTTCGGAAAAACAGCCGAAGAAATTATTATGGATGTCGTGAAGGAATACAATTATCCTGTGTGCTTTGGTTTTCCCGCAGGGCACGGTGTTCAAAATTACCCGCTCTATTTTGGAAGAACCGTTGAACTTTCTGTAAAAGAAAAAACCTCTCTCAAATTTCTCTGAGAGAGGTTCTTGATATTTCTAAAGCAATTTTACTTTTCGAACTTATTGTATCCAGCAGGGATAGCAAATGTCCCGTCAGCAATTTTACCTGTGCTAACCTTAGTAGCTTTAATAAATCCTTTTGAAGCACCTGACATATCAGTTTCGTATGCTTCCATAGGGAACATATTACTTGTGCCGGTAATAACCATGTAGTACTGAGAGAATTTGTCCTTACGGTTAAGAATATTCATCATAGGAAGGAAGAATTCATAATCACCACTGGCGATCCAATAAACCACCTTGATACCTTCTTCAGCATCCACAACATCATACTCTGTACATTTTAAACCGTTGATGGTTTTTACATTTGTTGTCTTGGTTACCTTAGGAGTTCCGGAAGGTTTTACAGGAGCCGGTGAAGGTTGGTCCTTATATATTTTACGAATAGGGCTTAATGCCAAAGTAACTTTGGTAGTAAGGTTAATTAAATAAATACCCTCATCGTTATTTGTCTTAGGGTCAGTATTTACAATCTTAACGTTATGGTCTTTCACATAGTAAGAAAAGTAAGTTGTGTCAATACCATTGTACTGCATAAAGTCAATTTGACCTTCGAATGACTTCTGGCTAAATGCTGCACCAGCAAAAAGCATAACTGCAGCAGAAAGTGAGAGAATTTTTTTCATGTTATTTTTAATTTTTTTACCGGTTATAGTGCCCTAAATTAGTTTTTTTTACAATATCCATACAATCAGCCTTAAATCAATACCTATATTCGCACTGATGAACGACAATCAAAAAACCGGTTCCGAGGGTGAGGCAAAGGCTGTAGAGCACCTGCGGTCAAAGGGTTTCGAAATACTTGAAACCAACTGGAGGTTCGGACAGGAAGAAATAGATATTATTGCCCGCGATAAAAATTTTTTAGTAGTGGCCGAAGTAAAAACACGCTCAACCAACTATTTTGGCGAACCGGAGACTTTTGTAAATAAACAAAAACAGCGTCACCTCATTAAAGCGGCCGGAGCCTACATCGAAAAAAATAACCTCGACCTGGAAGTGCGTTTTGATATTGTTTCAGTACTTAAAAACAATGACGCATACAAAGTGCATCATATTGAAAATGCTTTTTACCCCATAGTTAATAAATAGTAATCTATGTCACAATATCTTTTACCCCTGCACATCATATTTGTAGTAACCTGGTTTGCAGGCTTATTTTACATTGTGCGATTATTTGTTTACCATACCGAAGCCGAAAAAAAACCTGAACCTGAAAAAAGCATTTTGCAGGCACAGTATAAAATAATGGAACGCCGCCTGTGGTACGGTATTACCTGGCCATCGGCAATACTGACCTATGTGTTTGGGTTTTCACTTGCCTATCATTTATTTGGTTTTAATATACCGGCATGGTTACTTATTAAACTGTGTTTTGTATTCGGGCTTACACTTTATCATTTTCAGAACCATTTAATATTTAGCAGGCTGCAAAAAAGCAATATTACCTGGTCATCGGGCAAGTTGCGCATGTGGAACGAACTGGCAACTATTTTCCTGGTTTCAATAGTATTTATTGTAACCATGCAGGACAAGCTAAGCTGGATATGGGGAGTACTTGGCATTTTAATTTTCGGTTTTATGATGTGGGGGGCCATTGCCATATATAAAAGAGCAAGAGAGAAGAACGAAAAAAACAAAGCATAATTTTCTGATATGACTGAAAAACCATATGTAGTAATGGGTGCAGGGCTTGTGGGCTCACTGCTTTCTATTTACCTGGCCAAGCGGGGTTATAATGTAGAGGTATATGAACGCCGCGATGATATGCGCAAAACGGTTATGTCGGTTGGCAAATCTATCAACCTTGCTTTATCAGATCGTGGATGGAAAGGCCTGCAGGGTGTAGGTATTGCCGATGAGATTAAAAAGATCGCCATACCCATGAACGGGCGTATGGTACATACTATTGATGGCAAAACAAATTTCTTCCCTTACGGAAAAGAAGGACAGGCAATATATTCAGTATCGCGTGGCGGACTTAACTGCCTGCTTATGGACCTTGCAGAAAAACACGGAAGTAAAATTCATTTTAACCAGCGCTGCAAAAGCATTTCGTTAAAAGATGCCACTGCTGTGGTAGAAGATATAGCACAGAAAGAAACCAAAGTTTCTGCTAAAAGAATATTTAGCACAGATGGAGCATTTTCTGCCGGTAGGTTGCAACTTCAACTATCAACCGACCGCTTTGAATATTCACAACACTATCTCGATTATGGGTACAAAGAATTGGTAATACCTCCATTAAAAGATGGTGGTTTTGCCATGGAAAAAAATTGCCTGCATATATGGGCGCGTGGCACATACATGATGATTGCCTTACCAAATATCGATGGTAGTTTTACCTGCACTTTATTCTTCCCTTTTGAAGGAAAAGAATCTTTTGCAGCACTAAAAGACAAGGATGCAGTAACCAAATTCTTCAATGCTATGTTCCCCGATGCTGTGCCTTTAATGCCTACCCTATTGCACGATTTCTTTAACAATCCTGTTTCATCTTTAGTAACTGTTAAGTGTTATCCATGGAGTTATTCTGATAAACTTTTATTATTGGGTGATGCTGCACACGCTATTGTGCCATTCTTCGGACAGGGCATGAACTGTGGCTTTGAAGATTGTACCGTGTTCGATCAATTATTAGACAAATATTTAGGAAACGGGGATGATGAAGCCTGGGCAAAGATTTTTGACGAAGCACAAAAAGCCCGCAAGCCAAATTCAGATGCTATTGCAGATTTAGCAGTTGCCAACTTTATTGAAATGCGCGACCTGGTAACCCACCCTGATTTTATTTTACAAAAGAAAATTGAAGCGCACTTTAGTACACTGCATCCTGATAAATGGCTCCCACTTTATTCCATGGTAACCTTTACTGACCTTCCTTATAGTCATGCATTAAAGCAAGGTATAAAGCAGGATGGTATTATGAAAAAAGTATTAGCTACACCCAGTATTACCGAAAAATGGAACTCAGCCGAAGTGGAGCAAATGATGCTTAAACTGATAAAGGAAAGCTAATTACCACTTCCCAAAATAGTTCGAGATATCGAAATAAACTTCTTTCGATTCTCTATCCCTAGTTTTAATATACAGGATATCATAAGGCTTTTTATTATGATAATTCAGCGATTGACTTCCCGTTTTACAACCCGGATAATGGTCATCTAGCCATTTATATTCTGATGCTATTCCAGCTGACTCATTTGAATCTGCTATTATTATTGCTCTATCAAATGAGGAGCCATCTCTTATAATAATACTATCCCGCCTATGTGAAGTATCCCTTAAGCTAAGTCGAGCGAATGCAACTGAACAGAAAAAGAGTGAGACTATCGTTAGAAAAAGTATCTTCTTCATTATCTGTGGATTTGAATAAATAATTTGCCTCATTATACTCTCACAAATATAAGAAAACACCTCTCATTTTCAAAACATTAATTTTGGCCTCATTATCCTATGGAAAAAACTACCGACCTGAATAAAATACTTGAACTCGAAAAGACATCGCGCCTGCTTGAGCCTGACGCAAAACAGCGTAAAGCTGTGCGCGATGAAGTAATAGATTATACCGAAAAGTTCATTAACGATATTGAAACAAGTCCTGCATTTAGCACCGACAGAAAAGCGAGTGAGGTATTTTTAAATTCTCCTATTGCTGAGGAAGGAACTGATATGGCTAAGTTACTCCCTATGCTTAAAAACGGAATGGATGGACCTGCACTTAACCCTGCATCGGGTGGACACTTGGGATACATACCCGGTGGAGGAATATATTATTCAGCATTGGGAGATTATTGGGCCGACATTACCAATCGCTATGCAGGAATATTTTTTGCCGGACCTGGTGCGGTGCGCATGGAAAACATGCTCATTAGCTGGACCGCAGAGCTTGCGGGTTACCCAAAAGATTCTGTTGGCAACCTTACAAGCGGAGGAAGCATTGCCAATCTGGAAGCTATTGTTACTGCACGCGACTATAAACAAATAACATCCGAAAAAGTTAAACGCGCTGTTATCTATCTTTCTTCCGAAGTGCATCATTGCATATTTAAAGCTCTACGTATAGCGGGCCTTGGCGAATGCGTCACTCGCCACCTTCCGCTTGATGAAGGGTATAGAATAAAACCTGCAGAACTTGAAAAACAAATTGCTGAGGATAAAGCAAACGGGTTGATTCCATTTCTAGTTGTTGCTTCTGCAGGCACTACCGATACAGGTTCAGTTGACCCATTGGAAGAAATAGGAAAAATTTCAAAGAAACATAACCTGTGGTATCATGTTGATGGGGCCTATGGTGGTTATTTTTTACTGACCGATTATGGTAAGAAAATATTAGAAGGTATTGAGCTATCAGATTCATTTGCCATTGACCCGCACAAGGGATTGTTTCTTCCATATGGCTTAGGAATGGTTGTGGTGAAGAACAAAGAAGCCATGTTCACTTCTCATTATTACAAAGCTAATTACATGCAGGATGCACTGGCAGCAGATGAAGAAGTTTCTCCTGCAGACCTATCACCAGAACTCACCAAACATTTCCGCGGATTGCGTTTATGGCTGCCGTTAAAACTATTGGGGTTAAAGCCTTTCAGGGCATGCCTGGAGGAAAAGCTTTTACTGGCTCGGTACTTTTATGATGAGATTAAAAAGCTCGGTTTTGAAACCGGCCCATACCCTGATTTATCGGTTGTTACTTATAGGTATGTTTCAAAAAAGCATGATGCGAATGCCTTTAATAAAAGGCTGATGGAAGAGATACAGAAAGATGGTAGAGTATTCATTTCGTCTACAATGCTTGAAGATAGATTCATGCTACGCCTTGCAGTGCTCAGTTTCAGAACACACTTATCTACAATAAATATTTTACTGAAACAGCTAAAAGAGAAAGCGAAAGAATTAGAAGCGATGGACAGCTTATAACTTTCTCAATGCTTCTTTAATATCCACTCTCTTCATTACTATCTGCTCCACCTCATTAACGTTTACCCTGTCTTGTTTCATCGAGTCACGTTCACGAATGGTGACTGTATTATCTTCTAATGTCTGGTGATCAATAGTAATGCAATAAGGCGTACCAATAGCATCTTGCCTGCGGTAACGCTTACCAATAGAATCCTTTTCATCATACTGGCAATAGGTTGCAAGCTTAAGTGTATTGAATATTTCTAATGCTTTTTCTGAAAGGCCATCTTTTTTAGTCAGTGGCAATACGGCACATTTTACCGGAGCAAGGAAAGGTGGTAGTCTTAACACATCTCTGGTGGTTCCATCTTCTAATTTTTCTTGTATCAGTGATTGTGAAAGCACTGAAAGGAAAAGCCTGTCTAACCCTACCGATGTTTCAACTACATAAGGTACATAACTGCTGTTTAACTCCGGATCAAAGTATTGTAATTTTTTGCCTGAGAATTTTTCATGGCTTTTCAAATCAAAATCGGTGCGGGAGTGAATACCTTCTAATTCTTTAAACCCGAAAGGGAACTCAAACTCAATATCACAAGCCGCATTCGCATAGTGCGCTAATTTGGTATGATCGTGAAAACGGTATTTCTCTTTTCCAAAACCAAGACTATGATGCCATGCCAAACGCTTTTCTTTCCATTGTTCATACCATTTTAATTCGCTACCCGGCTGAACGAAGAACTGCATTTCCATTTGTTCAAACTCACGCATACGGAAAATGAACTGTCTTGCAACAATTTCATTCCTGAAGGCTTTACCCGTTTGCGCAATACCAAAAGGTATCTTCATCCGTGTAGTTTTCTGCACATTCAAAAAATTCACAAAAATACCCTGGGCAGTCTCAGGCCTCAGGTATAACAAGTTCGATGTTTCTTCCATAGCGCCCATGCTTGTAGAGAACATCAAATTAAATTGCCTTACATCGGTCCAGTTTTTGGTCCCTGATACAGGGCAAACAATATCCAGATCAATAATTACCTGGCGCAAGTCAACCCAGTTGCTCTCTTCCATGGCCTTTTTATAACGGCCATGAACAGTACTTATATTATTTTTTATTTCAGTTATACGCGGGTTGGTAGAACGGTACAAAGCCTCATCAAATTTTTCAGCAAAACGCTTTTTTGCCTTCTCTACCTCTTTCTCAATCTTATCTTCCTGCTTTGCTATGTAATCCTCTATAAGATTATCAGCGCGATAACGCTTCTTAGAATCTTTATTATCAATAAGGGGATCATTAAAAGCATCTACGTGGCCCGATGCCTTCCATATAGTAGGGTGCATAAATATGGCGGTATCAATACCTACAATATTTTCATGCAACTGAACCATGGCCTTCCACCAATAGGTACGTATGTTATTTTTAAGTTCTGCTCCGTAGCTGCCGTAATCATAAACGGCACTAAGTCCATCATATATCTCGCTCGACGGGAATATAAATCCATATTCCTTGCTGTGAGATATTACATTTTTAAAAAGTTCTTCGTTATTCATAGTGGGCACAAACTTAATTGCAATTTTTGAATTATTGCAAGTAGACTTAAGCCATAAAATGCACTACTATTTGTTAATAGAGGTTAAAGAATTTGGGCTTTTCGCCTATTTTAACTACCTTTGTTTTTCATAAATTCAAAACATGAAAAAACACTTACTCGCATTATCTGTTGCAGTTTTAGCTTTTACATTCAACACGGCCAAGGCTCAATTAATCAGTTCTTCAGCTGATGACTTTGAGGTATGGAGTGCTGATCCGCTTACCTCTACCGCAATGGACCCTAACGCTGGTACCGGTCAAATAGGCTGGCAGTGCCTTAATATACTTTCAGGTTCATTTGCCGGCTCGAGCCCAGTGTCAGTATTTCAGGAAAACACAATTGTAAAGTCAGGAGCACATTCTTGCAAAATAACTTCAGTGGTTCTAACCCCAACTTCATATAGTTATGTTAAAAGTTTTATACCTCACGATACTGTTGGTATAATTGTTGGAGGTGAGATCTCACTTCCGCTTACTATTAAACTTGGTATACCGTTCACCAAGCGTCTTGCTTCTTACCAAATGAAATTCTGGTACCTGTATACCCCTGCAATGAATGGCAGTATACCAGATACCGGGTTTTGCTCAATAGTACTTTCTCATTACAGCAGTGGGAAACGCAACATTCTGGGTGCAGGCATAGTAATGCTTAATAGTTCCGCTAGCTGGGCATTGGATTCAGTTCCCATTGTATATGACAGTTTAAGCGGCAATCCTGATACTGCATTAGTATACTTTAGTTCAAGCAGTTTTCATAAACCGGTTCCGGGCAGCGTATTATATATTGACGCAGAATCTGTAGTTGCAGGTATTGGTGAATTACATGCTCCGGCTGCTTCAGTAAATGCTTATCCTAATCCTGCTAAGTACGAAGTTACCCTTAGTATAACCAGTACAGAGCTTGCAAACCGTGCGGATATTTATGATATTACAGGCCAAAAAGTGAATAGTTACGAGGTTAAGAACAACCTGGCTTCCTTTAATACTAACTCTTATGCCCCGGGCCTCTACTTTTATCAATTATATGATAAAGCAGGCAATATGATGAAGATAGGTAAATTTAGTGTTACACGATAATATATTGATTTTCAACATAAAAAGCTCTGCAACAGTGCAGGGCTTTTTTACTTTAATAGTTTGCCTGCTTAAGTGCATAAAAGTGGGGCAAATTGGGGGATTTTTGTACTCTTTGACTTTTTAACAAGCCACTATTCAAAGATTCTTTCAAAAATCTTCGCAGATATTAAAATATTAATTAGCTTTGCACCCCTTTTAGAAAAAAGGTTAAAAGAACATATTAAATTATTTTATCGTGAATACGCCAACTTATAAGACTATTTCCGCCAACAATGAAACCGTTAAAAAAGAATGGTTTATTGTAGATGCCGACAACCAGATAGTAGGCCGCCTTGCTACCCAGGTTGCAATGGTATTGAGGGGAAAACACAAGCCTTCGTATACTCCACACGTTGACTGTGGAGATAACGTTATCATTATTAATGCTGAGAAAGTTCGCTTTACCGGCAAAAAATTTGAAGACAAAGAATACGTTAGGCATACCGGTTTTCCGGGCGGTCAGCGTTTCAGCACTCCTGCCAAGATCTTCCAAAAAGATGCCACACAGGTTTTGCATAAAGCATTAAAAGGTATGTTGCCAAAGAACAGGTTGGGCAGAGCATTACAAACCAACGTATATATTTACACCGGCACCACACACCCACACGAAGCACAACAGCCTAAAGAACTTAAATTCAACACCAAGAAATAATCATGAGTGAAACTATACACTCCATCGGAAGAAGGAAAACAAGCATAGCCCGCGTTTATTTAACCAAAGGCAAAGGCAAAATTACTATCAACGAAAAGGACTATACTCAGTATTTCCAGACCGGAACACTGCAGTATATGGTTCAACAACCTTTTATCATTGTTAAGGAAGAAGCAGGCCAGCATGATATTACCGCTGTTATTACAGGCGGTGGTGTAAAAGGCCAGGCAGAAGCGATTCGCCTTGCTATTTCCCGTTCACTGGTTAAGATCAATCCGGAATACAAACCAGCTTTAAGGGCTGCGATGTTACTTACACGTGACCCACGTATGGTGGAACGTAAAAAGCCTGGACAAAAGAAAGCGAGGAAGAGATTCCAGTTTACCAAGCGCTAAAATTTTATACAGCATACAAACTTTTTTATATACAATCATCAAAACAACAACATGCCAAGAACCTCGTTTGACGCACTTTTAGAAGCAGGAGCACATTTCGGCCACCTGAAAAGGAAATGGAACCCAAATATTGCTCCATATGTATTCGGAGAAAAGAATGGTATTCACATTATTGACCTTAACAAAACATTGGTAAAGCTTGAAGAAGCAGCTAATGCTATGAAGCAGATTGCAAAATCGGGCAGGACAATATTATTTGTAGCTACCAAAAAGCAAGCTAAGAATATCATAAGCGAAACTATTAAGGAAGTAGGCATGCCAGGTGTAACTGAACGTTGGACCGGTGGTATGTTAACCAACTTTGCTACTATTCGTCGTAGCGTTCGTAAAATGGCCGACATGAACAAGATGGCTAACGACGGTACTATTGAAGCATTATCGAAGAAAGAAAAACTTCAGTTATCACGTCAACGTGCAAAACTTGAACACCAATTAGGTAGCATTGCAAACATGACCCGCTTACCTGCTGCTGTTTTTGTTGTAGATATTACCAAAGAACACATAGCTATTTCAGAAGCTCAAAAGCTTAACATACCTACATTCGCTATTGTAGATACTAACTCTGATCCTAATAAAGTTGATTTTGCAATACCTGCAAATGATGACTCTTCTACCTCAATCCGTATTGTAGTTGATACTTTAGTAAAAGCTATTAAGGAAGGTTTGGAAGAAAGGAAAGAAGCACAAATTTCTAACAAGCGTGATGATAAGGAAGAAACTACTGATGAAGTAGAATCAGGCATTGAAGCTAAGTACGAAGGTGCTGACAACGATGAAGCCTTAACTGAAGAAGAAAAGAAAGCTAAAGCCAGCAAGGGTCACCAGGGTGGCAGCCATCACAGAGGTGGAAGCGGACCTAAGAAAGGCCCTGTTGGAAGTGGTAACAGAAGAGCTCCTGTAAAAAGATAATTTCACATTACTATGACAAGCGCAACTATGAACATCACAGCCGCTGAAGTAAATAAACTCCGCCAGCAAACTGGTGCCGGTATGATGGACTGTAAAAAAGCCCTCACCGAAGCTAATGGAGATTTTGAAAAAGCAATTGATATTTTACGCGAAAAAGGTCAGAAGGTAGCTGCTAACCGTAGCGACCGCGATGCTAAAGAAGGCGTAGTTATTGCTAAAATTTCTACCGACGGCAAAAAAGGAATAATTGTAGTATTGAATTGCGAAACAGATTTTGTTGCCCGCAATGAAGACTTTATAAAATTGGTAGACAGTTTTGCTACAATAGCATTGAACGGCAATTTCAATACAGTTGATGAATTGAAAGCTGCTCCGTATGCTGATAGCTTAACCATTCAACAGAAGATCACTGAGAACGTTGGTAAAATAGGTGAGAAGATGGAACTGCGTTATGAAAAGATAACTGCAGAAAAAGTATTCGCATATATTCACCCGGGCAATAAACTTGCCAGCATTGTAGGCTTTAACAAAGCTGATGCTAACAACCTGAACGAAGTAGGTAAAGAAATATCAATGCAGATAGCAGCTATGGCTCCTATTGCAGTAGATAAGAGCGATGTATCACAGGAAACCCTTGACCGCGAAATGGCTATTGCTAAGGAGCAAGCCCGCCAGGAAGGTAAACCTGAGAACATGCTTGACAAGATAGCTATTGGTAAAGTAAACAAGTTCTATAAAGAATCAACCTTACTTAACCAGGACTTTATTAAAGACGGCAAAAAGACTGTTCAACAGTTTTTGCAGGACAACGATAAAGAACTAAAAGTTACCGGATTCAAAAGAATAGCATTAGGTTAATTAAAAAAAATCCTCCATTTGGGGGATTTTTTTTGCAATATAGCTACATGAAATATAAACGTATACTCCTTAAACTTAGTGGCGAATCATTGATGGGCGACCAGCAATTCGGAATTGAACAAAAAGCTGTATTGCATTATGCCGAAGAGATAAGAAGCGCGGTTGCAGCCAAAGCTGAAGTAGCTATTGTTATTGGAGGCGGTAATATATTCCGTGGTATACAGGCAACTGCAAATGGTATTGACCGCGTGCAGGGCGATTATATGGGTATGCTGGCCACTATTATTAACAGTATGGCTTTACAAGCATCATTAGAGAAACTTGGAATACCTACCCGACTCATGTCAGCCATTGAAATGAAAGAGATCTGTGAGCCATTCATTCGCAGAAGAGCAGTGCGTCACCTCGAAAAAGGACGTGTGGTAATATTTGGTGCCGGTACCGGTAACCCCTATTTTACAACTGATACTGCTGCAAGTTTACGTGCAATTGAAATTGAGGCTGATGTTATTTTGAAAGGCACTCGTGTAGATGGTATTTACACTGCAGATCCGGAAAAAGATAAAAACGCCAAGCGTTACGATACTATAACATTCGACGAAGTGTATAACCAGGGATTACAAGTAATGGACCTCACTGCCTTTACCCTTTGCAAAGAGAATAAGCTTCCCATAATAGTATTTGATATCAATAAAAAAGGTAACCTTAAAAGAGTGTTAGAGGACGAAAAAATAGGCACATTAGTTGAGAATTAATACCGAGGTATCTCCATTTCCTCCTTACAAAATTTTATGAAAAAATATTTAGTTATTCTATTGGCAATTTGTGCATTTACAACTCAATCTGTAGCACAAAAAGATAGTGCTTTTCTGAAAAAACATGTAAAGAATGGGCGGTTTTATGCTTCATGGGGTTATAACCACGAATGGTATACAAATAGCAGTATTGCTATCAACCAGCCAAGCCTGAACAATAATTACACTTTTGAAAACCTGACTGCGCATGATCATATTGGCTGGGACAGGGTTTTCCAGGTACAGCTTTCTATACCTCAGTACAACTATCGCCTTGGTTATTTTTTTGATGAGGCACAGAAATGGGGAGTTGAGATAAACTTTGACCACGCTAAATATGTTACCACACAAGGCTACAATGCCGAAGTAAAAGGAACAATGAACGGAAGAAAAATAGACACAATGGTTTATTTAGATAATAACACATTAAAATGGCAGTTGAACAATGGTGCTAACTGGTTCCATTTTAATCTGGTAAGGAAGCTTTCTATATTTAGTACCAAAGACAATAATTTTGTGGTATATGGGCTTGTTAAAGCAGGTATTGGTCCTTGCGTACCTCACGTAGATGATATAGTATTTGGCCAACAGAACTGGCCACATTTCCAGGTGGGTGGTGTTAACGCAGGTATAGAAGGACTTATACGCATCACCTTCTTCAAGTATGCTTATATAGAATATTGCAACACATTTGATTACGCTAACTACTGGGGATTAAAAATATACGAGGGCAACGCAGCGCAGAACTTCGGAGCTTACGAAATGATTGCCAACATTGGTGTTACCTTCCACCTGGGCAAGACCGAAGGCACCAACACAGCATTTTAATTACTTCTTATTATAGGTATTCATAGTACGTTCAATACCTATCAAGCAGAACGACTCAATAGTATCTACTGCTTTAGTGATATAATCGGGCAACTTGGCATTTTCTTCAACGGTCCATTCGCCTAATACATAGTTCACCTGACCGCCTTTAGGGAAGTTATTCTCAATTCCAAAGCGAAGGCGCGGATAATTTGCAGTATTCATTATTTCCTGAATATTCTTAAGGCCATTGTGGCCACCATCGCTCCCCTGGCTCTTCAGGCGCAATGCACCAAACGGCAAAGCCAAGTCATCAAGTACTACGAGTAAGTGATGTAAGGGTATCTTGCCTTCGGTAAGCCAGTAACGAACAGCCTTGCCACTAAGGTTCATAAAGGTTGAAGGCTTTAGCAGAATGATCTGCCTGCCTTTCAGGCTCAGCTCAGCAATAGCACCATACCGCCTGTTTTTATCAAACGTAACCTTGTGCTTTTCTGCAAAAGCGTCGAGGACCTTAAAGCCAATATTATGCCGGGTTCTTTCGTACTCGTCACCTATATTACCAAGCCCTGCAATTAAAAAAGAGTTCATAAAGTTTTTAAAGATAAAAGTTCCTAAAGATACTTGTCTTTATAAACTTTCAGCTTTATAACTTTCAACTTACTTCTTAGCAGCAGGCTTCTCTTCCTTCTTAGCGGCGGCAGGAGCGGCAGCGGCGGCAGGAGCAGCAGCAGCAGGAGCAGCAGCACCGGTTGTAGGAGTAGCACCCACAGCAGTAGTTGTGGTAGCAGCAGCTTCAGCTTCGCGCGTTGTTCTAACTGTTATAACCGCAGCATTAGCCGGATCTAAGAATTTGAGCTTGTCGTTCTTCAGTTCCTTTACAAGGATACTGTCGCCCAACTCGAGGTGCTCTACTTCAAGGGTAATATGGTCAGGTATATCATTCACTAAACCTTTAACCGTTAAACGGCGAAGTTTGGTTTGGAGTTTACCACCCATTTTTACACCTTTTGGTGAACCGTGTGTTACCACAGGTATTTTAACTGTAAGGGACTTACCCGGTACAGCTTCTAAAAAGTCTACGTGTAAAAGCTTATCGCTTACTTTATCAAATTGTGCTTCTTGCACAATAGCGTTAGTTTGCTTGCCACCTAAGTCGATGGTTACAAGGTATGCATCAGGAGTATATAACAATTTTGAAAATTGTTTCTCTTCCACAGCGAAGAAAACCTGTTCTTTTCCACCGTAAAGAACGCAAGGCACCTGGCCATTTTTGCGTAATGCGGTTGAATCTTTTAAGCCGGTTGCTTTTCTTGTTGAAGCGCTGATTGATAGTGTTTTCATTGGAATTGAAATTTAATATAAACTACTTTAAAATATAAAATTACTACTTATGGATTCGAAACTGTGAACTTTACGTATAACATCAGCGAACAAAGGAGCTACTGAAAGCACTTTTATTTTGCTTGATTGTTGTTTTAATGGAATGGTATCGGTTACAACTAATTCTGTAAGAGCCGATTTTTCAATATTTTCATATGCTTTACCCGATAATACAGCATGTGTACACATAGCCCTAACACTCTTAGCACCTTTTTCCATCATCATATCGGCAGCTTTTGTAAGTGTTCCACCGGTATCGATCATATCGTCGAGCAATACTATGTCTTTGCCTTCTACATCACCAATAGCGGTCATTTTATCTACCACATTGGCTTTAGTACGTTGTTTATAGCAAATAACTATATCGGTCTTTAAATGGTTAGCATAAGCATTGGCGCGCTTTGAACCACCCATATCAGGTGATGCTATAGTAATATTTTCCTTAAGGTTTTGCAAGTATGGAATGAACAAATATGATGAGAATAAGTGATCAACAGGTATATTAAAGAAGCCCTGAATCTGGTCAGCATGTAAGTCCATGGTTACAATACGTGTAACACCGGCAGTAACAAGCAGGTCGGCCATAAGTTTGGCACCAATTGCTGTACGGGGCTTGTCTTTACGGTCCTGGCGGGCAAAACCGAAATAAGGCATAACAGCTATTACATCAGTAGCACTGGCCCTTTTGCAAGCATCGGCCATTAATAAAAGTTCAAAAAAGTAATCAACCGGTGGCTGGGTACTCTGAATAAGACACACTGAGCAACCGCGAACAGTTTCCTCAATATACGGTTCAAACTCCCCATCGCTAAAGCGAAGGAAGCTCATTTTGCCAAGCGCCTGACCATAGCTGTCGGCTATATTATTAGCCAACACCTTACTTGAATTACCTGCAAAAAATTTAACCGGTGTACTCATTTTTTTTAATAGGGGTGCAAAGCTAACATTTTATTTGGTTGAATTAACACCAAAAGCCCGAAAAATTGAGCCTTTTGCCACAAATCTGTTTTTTAGCAAATTGTAGCTAAGCAGTTGTTATCTTATTTAGTTATAACTACTGGCAATATCCAGCAGCTTTATTGTCAAAAACTACTGATTTTCAATATATTAAAAATATATTTACTTGCTAACGGTAAACTTTCCCCTGTCAGTTACGTTACCAATCTTGTCCGTTGTGACATAAAGATACATGCCAGCTGGGAAAGCTGAAGTGTTTATAAAGGCCATATTATTATCAGTAGTAGCAGTTATTAATTCTCTTCCGGTTATGTCAAATATCTTTACAAAACGGGTATCGGGCGAGGTTACTTGCATAGTTAGTCTGGTAGTTACCGGGTTAGGGAATAAAATGGTAGTTGAATTAGAATTGATTTCTTCAATGCCCGTAACCTGAGATTTTAACCAGGTAGCCGACGAGACTGTTTTACCCGTACTATCGGTAATTAGCTCAACAATTGGTTGGTGCAAAGTATTAGCATACCATATATACGCATAAAATTTTGCCGGGGTACCAATATTGAATAGCGATACCCAGGTGTTGCTTGATGTTGAATGATAATAAATAGAATCGTAAATAATCGATACATCTCTTTGCCTTATACAATTATAGGTTCCAAGTGGGGTGGTTATCGTGCCCCATGCATCAATAGTATCATGAGGTATACCATAAACTGTTGCCATACTCGAATCGTAACCCGGAAAACCATTGGCAACTATCTTATCATAAGCACGGTAAATTACACTCCATTTGGCATTATAGGTTGCAGGTAAAGGTAGTTCCTGGTCCTGCGGTGCAAAAACATTTTCTTCGGTAACACTGTTTCGGGTTAAAACAGTTCCCGAGTAATCCATTGCGGTTGCGGTAATATTGTAAAAGCTAAAATTCTCTAAGGAGGAAGTATGAGAATAGGCAACAGTTGCAGGCCCAAAGTATTTCGAATAATTTGTTGCGGCAGGGGTCATTCCTACCATGTTATCTACCTTTTGAGTTTTTAATGCCGACATGGCCCAGGTTTGGTTGGCCCCATTTCCGCCGGCGGTAACGGTTGGGGTGCTATCGGTTGCCATTACTATCTTATCTCCAATAGCAGGCATATCAGCCGAAGTAATAGTAATTTGAGCCTTTAGTGGTTGGTATAATGCAAGTGCAATTAAAGCAACTGAAAATGTAATTTTCTTCATTATTGAATGGGTTTTTGTGGTTTACTGTAGCAAAAGTAGCTATAAATTACTTACACAATATCATGTTATTCAATTTTTTGTACCCGCTTTACATTAATTTCTTCCATACTGATTATTATTTTAGCATTTATTAGGATTTTAAAACAATACTCAGCTATAAGAAGGTTCTATATTTGTAGCACATGAAGCGTCGCGACATATTCCTATTCAGCTTTTTTATTGGTCTGGTACTGTTGGCCCTTATATGCGTGCAATTATACTGGGTAACCAATGCCATACGCCTTACCGAGCAACACTTTGCCCAGGATGTGAATGATGCCCTGAATGATGCAGTATACAAACTCGATAAGGCTTCAGCAGCAGCCAAAGTAACCGAAAAATATAACTTCCGTAAGCAAGCCATGCGATGGGTAAATCCGCAGCAAAACAGCAAAATGCCCGGTGCCAAAATAGAACACACTTCTGCCGATAACCCTAACTATAAAGTAAGCGCTAACCCAAGCAACATAAAGGTATTTGAAGAGCTTTCATCTGATTCGAACGGAATTGTAACCAGCAAAATGAAACACAGCTACCTGGTGCACGATACTACCAATGGCGCAGCATTTGATATGGGGATAAAATTATCGGGTGAAAATGCCCTTGCCAATTCTGACAGTATTAACAAAAAGCTGCAATTTGCCATGCACCGTGGCGATGTAATGAACGATATTTTTGATGAACTTGTTACTATAGATGTATACCATGATGTAAGTATGCATATTGATACAGCCATGGTAGACTCCTTGCTGCGTAATGCTTTGGCCGACCAGGGAATATATACGCCTTTTCGTTTTGCTGTACTCAATAAAAGTCGTGACACTGTTTTACAGGCATCTATAAAAGGCCATGATGCCGATTTCTTAAAATCGTCGTATGTGGAAAACATATCGCCCAAGAGTGTATTTATGCAACCACGTTATCTATCACTCTACTTCCCAAATGAGAATATATATAGCAGGCTTAGTGAATCAGAATTTGTGGTGCTGAGTTCTATCGCCATTATTATCATCATTATCGGATCTTTTTATTACACCATATCCACCATTTTCAAGCAAAAGAAGTTATCGGAAGTGAAAAACGACTTTATAAATAATATGACCCATGAATTCAAAACACCCATAAGTACCATATCATTAGCAAGTGAGGTTTTGAGTGATGATAGTATTGAAAAATCGAAAGATACTGAACATAAATACCTGCAGATAATACGCAATGAGAATAAGCGCCTGGGCGGTATGGTTGAGAATATTTTGCAGGCGGCTACACTCGACAAAGGTGAGCTGAAACTTAAGATACAGGAAACCGATGTGCACCAGGTTATAAAAGATGTGTTACAGAGCCTGAACCTGCAGATACAGAATAAACATGGTGAAGCGATTACCGAACTTAATGCGCAGCGTTATTCACTTTTTGCAGACCGTATGCATATTGGTAATATTATTTATAACCTGGTAGATAATGCACTTAAATATTGCAACGAAGCACCCCGGATTATTATAAGTACTTCAAGCGACCAGAATGGCTTAACCATTTCGGTAAAAGATAATGGCATAGGCATAAAAAAAGATGATCAGAAGAAAATATTTGATACTTTTTACCGTGTACCCACCGGTAACATACACAATGTTAAAGGTTTTGGACTTGGACTCAGCTATGTAAAAGCGGTAGTGGAAAAACATAGTGGCCATATAGAAGTAAATAGTGAAATTAACAAAGGCAGTACCTTCGTAGTATATTTGCCTTTTTCAACTAATCTCAAATAAAAAATCCTGCAAATGGAAACTACTAAAACCCGCGTACTACTCGCCGAAGACGATGACAGCCTCGGCATGCTGATGAAAGACTTTTTACTTGCTAAAGGATTTGATGTGGAGCTATGTATAAATGGTAAAAAAGCTTTCGATACTTTTTCAAAGAAAAGCTTCGACCTGTGCTTATTGGATGTTATGATGCCGGAAAAAGATGGCTTTACAGTGGCTAAAGAAATAAGGATGGTGAACAAAAATGTTCCCATCATATTCCTTACTGCTAAAAGTATGAAAGAAGATATAATTGAAGGGTTCAATAAAGGTGCTGACGACTATATTACCAAGCCTTTTAATACGGAAGAACTACTGGTGCGCATTAATGCAGTTATGCGCAGGTTACAACCCGCCAATAAAGATGCCGATGAGTTCCAGGTTGGACTTTATCATTTTAATTATAAGAACCAGAGCCTTGAATTTAAAGGTGAGCACCAGAAACTTACAACTAAGGAAGCTGAACTTTTAAAACTACTTTGCGTTAACCAGAACGATGTATTGGACCGCAATTTTGCCCTTAAAGCCATTTGGCACACCGATAGTTATTTCAGCAGCCGTAGCATGGATGTGTACGTTACCAAGCTACGTAAATTTCTGAAGGATGATCCTAAAGTGCAGATAATAAACATTCATGGTAAGGGCTTTAAGCTTTATGTAGAGAAGGCGTAAAAGCTATTATCATCTGTTAATATTTGTTAAACGGTTAAACTCGTAAACCTTACACGAGTCTTACCTATGTAAAAGTATTAACCCTATATGTCGTCAAATCTTACAAACACCAATGTTATGAGAAACATAAAAGCATTTTTATTACTCCTGGTAGCAGGAACAGCTTTTACCACTGCTGATGCACAATATTATTATGGCCCTCCTCCTGGTCCACCACCACCTCCTCCCCCGCATCACCGCGAAAGGGAACAACGCCAGCCAAGTGATGATGAAGGAGTAAGCCCAACCGGTTATTTTGGGCTTAGCATAGGCTTAGCGCAACCTGTTGGTAGCTTTGCTACTGCTTTTGGTGGCACTAATACTAATAGTACAAGTGGTATAGGTAGCGTTACATATCCGGGTGGCTATGCCCAGCCAGGGTTTAATTTTAATATTTCGCTGGGTGTGCCTATCAATCATTCTAATTTGGGTATAGCAATAATGTATGGTGACTGCTCAAACCCTTTCGATATAGGCGCTTATACAGCCAATGTTGCAGCAACCGACCCGAACAAACAATATGATGGTGGTGATGTTTCAGACCTTTATAGTTCAAGTTTTATTATGGTTGGGTTATTTGCAACTTATCCTATTCAACGTCTTTCACTCGATTTAAAAGTAATGGGAGGTGTAGCACTTACTTCTACGCCCGAAATAGCATACAGTGCTCAACAATGGGATGCTACTCTAAATCAATATGATCAATATTCATGGGATATTGCTTCCGCTAACAGTGCTTCTTTTGCTTTTGGTTTGGGTGCCGATCTTCGTTTAAAACTGAGAAGAGTATCCTTGATGTTGGGTGTTGATTTCCTGACAACCACCCTTTCAGTTAATTCACAAGAACAATATACAGATCCAAACAATAATACGTTCTACTACCGCGTAGGTGGCAGTGTTCCCGTTTCAGTTGTTGATCCGTACATTGGTATTGCTTACGATATAAGATAACTCCTTATGAGAATTCAATAAAAAAGCCCCTGACGGAACCGTCAGGGGCTTTTTTTGTTCCATCAATATTTCTTAGCTGTTGCCCAGAATTACAATAAGGCCATATATCAAACCTGGCAAATAGAATAAGAGTGTAAGAATAAGGTCAAGCCAAAATTCCCCGTGAACACCTTTTGCTAATCCAACACCTAAAAACGGAATAAGTATTGTAATAATAACCAATAGGATCAAAGGCATCCCTGCAGCATTTGATGATGTTTCAGTTGCACTTACTTTGGTAATTGAGTCATCGCTAACAGGAGAAAATGCAATTACATTGTTGCTTGCTTCAACATTAGCTGATTTAGCAACTACATTCATTGCAGTAGTGTGTTTCTTTGCTTTTTCACGCTTAATAGATACATTATTTACAGCAACCATATTCATTTGCATTGGGGCCTCATTAGTAACCACCGGAATTGAGTTAACCGATTTTGCCTCTACCGAAGCAACATTTTGCTGTGCTGGCTGAGCAATTTCAGCTTTAGATGCAGCTTTCTTTTTGCCACCAAAATCAATATAATAACCACCCGTGTAATGGCGTTTGGTAATAGAAATGCTTTGCGCATGACTAAATGTGGATGTCATAATTGCGCCTGCAAGTAACAGGGCTGAAGATGTAAATAATTTTTTCATATGGTGTTCGAATTAGTTTCACCAAAAGTAAAAATTTAATGCACATATAGCCTCAGTAAGCTTCAAGGTTATATTTTCCTTATTTATTTCAACTTTCTTAAGAAAGCACAACTATAAGCCCATATATCAAGCCCGGTATAAAGAACAAGAGTGTTAGAATAAGGTCGAGCCAGAATTCAATATTAATGCCTCTTACCAAGGCTACTCCAAGTGGCGGTATAAAAATTGTAATGATCACAATCAGTAATAAACTTACCCTGGCATCATTCGATGACCTTGAGCTTACTGAAGTATTCTGATCAGCTACTTTGTGCCTGGCTATTATGCGAAAGCACAATTGCTCCAGCAATTAGAAGGATTAGGGATGAGTCTATTTTTTTCATTTTCTATGATTTAAGGGTATACTATTTTGACCCCGCAAAGGTGAATAGCTCAAGAAGCATATATGTTACACTATTCTGAATAAGAATTATACAATTCCTATAACATGTCGCTACCACTGCTAAAGCCCATAGCAGCCGGTTGAAATAAGTTTTTAGACAAGAAGCCTGTCTTTTTCGTACTTTTGCGCCTGATTTTGAAGATATCTGCTTCCATATATTCCAATAAAACCAAGCCGCTCAATGAGCTGGTTAGGGAACTCGATTCTGTGAATGTTGATTACATACATGTGGATTGCAACGACGACCTGAAAGTATTTGATGATATTAAGCTCATCCGCACCATCAGCAAAACTCCTATTGACCTTCATATTATTTCATCAGAGCCTGAAAAGTTTTACTCAGGAATAAAGGAAACTGCAACGGAACTGGTTACCTTTCAATATGAGAACTTAATGTCTCCTCTTACCCTGCCTGCTGATATTAAGTGCAAACTGGGACTTGCCATTGTTTCTTCAACCTCTATCGAAGTATTCGAGCCTTACCAAGATAAATTCGACTTCATTCTCTTTATGACCACTACTCCGGGTAAAAGCGGTGGAGTTTTTAATAAAGAAAACTTCAGGAAGATCCGCGATTTTAAAAATGAATTCCCCGGTAAAAAGATACATGTAGATGGTGGCGTAACCGATGAAGTAGCATTTGTATTGCGCAACATGGGCGTTGATTCTGTAGTATCAGGTTCGTTCCTGGTGAATACTGAAAATGCCATTGGCAGGGTATTACACCAATTGCGCAGTGATAACATTATTTCGCACACCTGCATCAGCGATTTTATGCTAACCCGTGAAGAATCTCCTGCGATAAATACTTCGGCAACATTTTTAGAAGCGCTGCAAAGTATTGAAGATTATAAACTGGGCTTTACCAATGTAATTGATGGCAGCGGAAGACTGCTTGGCATTATAAGTAATGCCGATGTGCGTAAAGGTTTGATAAAGAATATTAATAAGCTGGAAGGGATTAGTGTGAATGACCTCATTAATAAAAACCCTTTCAAAATTAAAGACTCTTCTACCGTTTCTGAAATGCTTTCATTTATTAAGAGCATTAAGTTTCCGATTTTATTCCTGCCGGTGGTAGACGATAATAATGTATTGCAGGGAATAGTTACGTTTAATAATTTAATTAAAGGCGAATAATGATAATCAAGTTGAAACCGGGCGTTGACAATACCAAAGCACATGAATTGGGTAAGGAATTGCAGGCCTTTGTAATAAAAGATAACGGCAGCTTTACGCTTATTACTCCCAACAAATTAAAGAAACTGGAAGAGCGCTTTGCACAGTTTGCCGATAGCAGTATTGCATTTGATGATGATATTCAATTGGCAAGTCGCAAATACAAGAATGAAGTACGCACCGTACAGCTCAGTGATAAAATAAGTGTGGGTGGAAAAACAGGAAACACGGTTATGATTGCCGGGCCTTGCTCAGTAGAATCGGAAGAACAAATTGAACAGGCTGCACAACTTTGTGTAAAACTGGGTGTTGGTGTATTACGTGCAGGTGCTTTTAAACCCCGCACCTCTCCATATACTTTCCAGGGTTTAGGCATTGATGGATTGAAGCTGTTAGATAAAATGCGAAGCAAATACGGATTAAAGATAATTACGGAAATACGTGATTCCACCCATGTAAATGATGTAGTGGAATATGCCGATATTTTGCAGATAGGTGCTAAAGCCATGTACGATCATGGTATTTTAAGAACCTGTGGAAAATCATCAAAACCTGTATTACTTAAACGCGGTTTTGGTACCACATTACAAGAATTTGTGCAAGCTGCTGAATTTATTCTATCAGCAGGTAATCCTAACGTATTGCTTTGCGAACGAGGCATACGCACCTTTGAAACCAAAACGCGTTTTACTCTCGACCTGTGTGGTGTAGCTTACTTAAAAGAGTACACCAACCTGCCTATAGTACTCGACCCAAGTCACGCCATTGGTTATGCATATGGTGTACCCGATTTGGCTAGAGCATGTGTAGCAATGGGCATCGACGGGTTATTGATTGAAACACATCCTAACCCTGCAGTAGCACTTTCTGATGCATCACAGCAATTGAATTTCGAACAATTCACAGCACTTTATAAATCGCTTCAACCAATTGCGCAGGCCGTTGGTAAGAAGATAGTATAACCATGAATTATCTTTCTTCTAACATAAAGTTCCTCCGCAAGCAACGCAACCAAAGCGTTGCAGGCCGTGCACAGCTTTCTTTAGTTAAAGAAAAACATATTAAACAGGCAGAAAAAAATAGTAATTCTGTTACTCTGCCGCAACTAATTTCGTTCTCAACAGCATTTGGACTTTCTATAGATACACTGGTAAATGTTGATTTAGAGACAAAGAACAAAGTAGCTAAAAACATAAAGTTGCTTGTTATAGATATTGACGGAGTGCTTACTGATGGTGGTATGTACTACACTGAGAATGGAGACGAGTTAAAAAAATTCAACACTAAAGATGGCCTCGCCATTAAACGATTGGTCAAGAATGGCATGCAAATTGCCTTCTTAAGTAACGGAAAAAATAGTGCTCTGATAGAAAGTCGCGCAAAACTACTGGGAGTACAAAAGACGTACGTGGGTTTTGATGAGAAGGAAAAGATATTGGATAAGTGGGTGAAAGAATTAAAGATAAGTTACAAAAATGTAGCTTATGTAGGTGACGATGTAAACGATATGAAAGTAATTCGTAAAGCGGGCTTCTCTGCCTGTCCTGCCGATGCTATAGATGCCATAAAACAAAATGCAACCATTATACTTACACGTAATGGCGGAGATGCCTGTGTGAGGGAGATGATAGATAACTATCTCTAAGCTATTTAGATATTATTTATTTATATTCGTAGAAACAATTCCATGAGAAGGCCACTCCTTATATTGCTGTTTTTATTTGTAATTATAGTAACCTTTGCACAAGATGCATCTAGGGTTAGCCTGTTAATTAAGCAAGGGCGGGCACTTAATGACAGTAATAGGTTTAAAGCAGCCGGAATAAAATTCGATTCGGCATTGGCAATTGACCAAAATAACATCGACGCTCTTGTGGGTAAAACCACATCGTGCATGGGTCTTGATGAATATTACAAAACTATAGATCAATGTGAATTCATATTCAAGAAATTCAAAAAACAAATAAAACACGGAGAGCTAACTGCACAGCTAAAAGAGGTTTATGTAAATTATGCCGAAGCACTTAATGACATAAGCAAATATGATGAAGGAATAGAACAATGTGATAAAGCCCTGGTGCTTTACCCAAAAGACTTCAGGCTATACTTTGCCAAAGGTGCCTGCCTGTCGAATAATAAAAAAGAAGATGAGGCAGTTCCATATCTTGAGAAAGCGATCATATACGATACTATTCTTCCTGGTCAAACAGCTCCATCAGATTTTACATTAGGCCGAATTTCATATAACCACGGTAAACATGTGCAATCGGTAATGGCGCTGTGTAAATATGTTGCTGAGCATCCCCGTTCAAGCAAAGCAAAATGGGCCATGGAAATGATAACGGAGCAGATGAACGGGAATTCCTCAAAAACAAAAGAAGGCGGCACTATCGTTTATATTGATAAGAGTATGTTAGGTGATACTTCAAAAGATGGCAGGCCTTTTGCCAACGACTTTCATAAAACATCAATGATACTTGCCACAATGGGTATTATGAACGGCCTGGATTCTATGATGGGGCGAAATAGGCCACAGGCATTTATGAGCAGGCTAAGGATATTTTGTTCTTCACTTAAAGACAATCGAGATAGTGGATCTGGTTTTTACTGGAACTATTACGGGAGTTATTTTGTAGCTATGTACAATAAAGATTATCTCGAAACATTTTCAAATATTCTGTTCCTTGGCTTTCATAATAAAGATGCAGAAAAATGGGTAAAAGAAAATGATGATAAGGTAACAGCGTTTTATAAATGGGACAATAGCTTTACCTGGAAGAGATAAGAATACTTTTTTATATTTGTAATAATAAACATTCCGCAAACTAATTATAAATCCACTACATACCATGAAAACGAAATTATTTATACCTGCATTACTATTATTAGCTACCGGAACTGGCAAAGCGCAGAAGGTAGACAGTACCGGAGGAGTGCGAATGATGAAAGAAGTAGCACAGTATACATCTTCTACCAATGATGATGCCCGTAAGTTTTATGAACTGGGATACCGTAATGTTGAAAAGGGAGATTTGAAGAACGGCATAAAATATTACAAAAAAGCCATTGGCCTTGATTCAGGTTTTATTGATGCTTATGACAACTGCGGAATTGCATATAGACACTTAGACCTGCTAGATTCAGCTGTTTGGTGTTATACCCGGTCGATCAAAAAATATCCTAACGGAAAATTATCGCATATGAACCTGGCTGTGGCATATAGCATGCAGAAGAAGTATGACGAAGCATTATCTGAATATGATATTTTGCAAACAATTGACCCTAATGACCCTGAAGCATATTATGGAAAGGCACACGTTTATCTGTTGGCAAACAACCCTGATAAAGCGCTACCTGATGCTGAAAAAGCTTTAAAGCTCTATCAAAAAAATTCACCTGACCTGGTAGGCGATGCCGAAGTACAAATTGGCCTTTGCTATTATTTTAAGGGAGACAAAAAGAATGCCAAAAAATATATTGCCAAAGCAAAACAAGATAAAGGTATGGTGCCTCAACAAGTGGCCGACGACCTGGGCGTTAAGTAAGAAGCTTTTATGGTATTGAAAAGAATTGTTGTTCTATATTTCTTCTTAGTCATTATTTTTTTCGATTCCTGCGCCCCTTCACGTTTAATACGTCCGCTCGATAAAGGGCAAAAAGCTATTAGTGCTAACATCGGTGGCCCACTGTTTGCATACGACAACTTAACTATCCCTGTTCCTTTAACATCCATAATGTATGCACAGGGAATTACCGATAACACATCCGTATTTGGTTCTTTGCACACTACTTCATTATTATTTGGCGTTGCACAAACCGATATTGGCATTTGCCAGAAACTCTATTACAGTGATAGCCTGCATTTAGGTATAAGCTTAAATCCCGCACTGAATATTGCACAGGAGTTCTGGCCTCAATTCAGCGGAGGGTTTAAATGCTGGCCACAGGTAGATATAAATGCTTATTGGGAAATTCATCCGAAGAAGAGTTTTGTATATGCAGGGATAGAGAATTGGTTTGAACTTGCAACCCAACGTGCCGATGGACAGCCGCAAACAACTCACTGGCTTTTTTCTCCTCAGGTAGGATACACTTATACCAGGCTGAAATGGAATTACAATATTGAATTGAAATACATTGCACCAAACCTGAATAACCTACCCAATGTGGTTGATTATTTTGGCATTGGCGGCAAAGGTGCATTGGGATTATATTTTACAGTAACCAGAAAATTATTCTGACATGAAGAAGCTGTATGTACTTATTATAGTTCTTGCTATTTCAATGGCATCGTGCTTTAAGCTCAATAGCAACCTCTTTAATAATCTTAAGTGCAGCTCATACCAGCTTGATAATTATACCGGTACGCAAGATTTTATTTTAGATGCCAGTTACAAAATACCCGATAGCCTCATTCATATATTCACTCTGCAATCACAAGCCCCGGGTGAAAGCAAATCGACCCAGATATATGCCATATACATTGGCAGTATAAGCAGAATTGCAACCGATACAGTTATTATGTATTGCCATGGCAATAAATGGCATATGGATTTTTACTGGCAGCGAGCTAAGCTTTTAGCAAACACAGGAAGCAAAAACCAATATGGTGTACTAATGATCGACTACAGAGGTTATGGCATGTCATCGGGCACACCATCAGAAAATGGAATGTATGCGGATGTAGATGCAGCATTAACATGGCTAAAAAATGAAGGTTTAAGTAATAGTCGATTAATGATGTATGGTTTTAGCCTTGGCACTGCACCCGCAACTATGCTTACTGCTAATCCGCGTAGTATGGTGCCGAGTAAATTAATTTTAGAAGCTCCCTTTGCTTCATCTACTACTATGACCGATGATGCTACTCAACTTGCATTACCTGCCGGTTATGTTACTACATTTAAAATTGACAATGGTGATGAAATTAAATCAGTCAATCAGCCATTTATGTGGATGCACGGATTAAGTGATACTTTCTTAAACTGGCAAACCAACGGACTGGTTGTATATAACAACTACCAGGGAGCTTATAAAGAAAAGCATTTGATACCTGGTGCCGACCATGGAGAGATACCAGCAAAGGATGGTTTTGTGCAATACAGCAGCGACCTGTATACGTTTATTAAAAGATAAAGAGCTTTACTCTCCCCCGTTTATCATATCCGATACAATGCCTTTATCTTTTTTACCCAGTTCGGCAACTATCACACCGCCTATGTGTAATACTATATAGCTTATTATCACCCACATAAAAACCGAGTGAATATCACTTACGCTATGCCTTATGTCCTGCAATTTCTCTATATTATCTGAATATATCATGAACAGGCCAGTGCAGGTTTGAACAAAAAGTGCGAAGTAGAATAAAACATACATATACTTTACAAACAGATAATGCCTTCCATATTTTTTATCAATACCAGGTTGCTTCAAATACTTCATTGCTTTTCTAATTGCCGGAATAAGTTTTTGTTCCTGGGGTTGAAAGAACTCAAAAATTATTCTGAATAAGAAAAGGCCGGCTAAAAAGTACCCTAAATAAATATGCCAGCCCCAGGCCTTATCACTAAATTCATGTGCCACTGCCCGAGCCTGGGCGGCTGTAATGGTAATATTATTTTGCTCTAATGATTGCTGTACCAAAGGTATATTACTCCTTGTGTTTAGCATTGTTTTAGCCAATAACACCGTAGTTAATGAGCCCATTATAATTACAAATGTGCTCCAATGCCAAATACGTATTGAAAGTGAATGCTTCTCCCTGAAAGATGGTTCTGCCTTATTTGACTTCAACTCCTCTGCCATTTTACAATATCTTATAATGTAAAAGTATGTAAATACCCTTTACAAAATGGCAGTAACTGAAATGCTAAACACTACTATTAAATCCAAAAAACTTAATCGAACCTGTAGGTAAGTCGTATTGCAAATGTACGCGGCGACTCAATCTTAAGTGGCCTTAGGGTATAGGTCAGGTTAGTTAAATTATTAACCACAAAAGCTATTTTAAATTGTTTTGTCGCTTGCATACCAATACGGGCATCAAATACACTTATACCTGTGTTATGAGCCTTTCTGTATTCTTCAATTCCATATCCGCCTTCAGCTTCAAATGAATAAAATATAGTATCTATGTTCTGCATAAAGCTATAATAGCGCATATCGCCGCCTATTGAGAACTGTTTGTATGTTACCTGCAGATCTATTTTCGCAATGGTTTGCATACGGTATTTTAAAATATTGTTGCTTGGGTTGGTACTCGAATTTAAGTAGGTCATTTGCTTTCCGGTACTATCGGTTGCATATACCAGGTTTGGCTGAAGTGCCTGTGGTATTATATAGGTATAATCGGCCAACACTTCAATCTTTAAGTCCTTTGTTATTTTCCCCTCAGCAGGTAGTGATAATTCAGCTCCGCGTATGCGGGTATCGCCTGTATTCAAATATTTAAACCCGGCTTTTGTAGCAACATTTCCAAACTGATCCAAATACTTTTCCCATACACCATAAGTAATTTCAATAGTATTCGTATAGTTCTGCTGGAATATAGCAAAGTCGATAGCGCCAATAAAATTATTTATTTTAAACCCCTGCTTTATACCAATTTCAGCATTTGTACTTGTTTCTGCCTGCAGGTTAGGATTAGGAAAAATGGGTAGCCCGCCGATGTCTGAGTAAATATATTTCTCAGTAATAGAAGGGAAACGGTATCCCTGCCCGTAAGATGCACGTAAATAGGTAGCTTTCGCCAGTTTTAAATTCGCTCCCGCACGTAAAATAGATTTAAAAGTTGTAGTAGTATCATTCATTTTAAATGATTCCTCCCTGAAACCAAGCGACAGGTTCAACACATTCCACAATTTCTCGTCCTGTTGTATAAACAGCGCATAGTTTGTAAGATGGTTCGTTTGCAAAACTCCCGGATAAGGCAAACTATTAAATGAAAATGTTTGGTTCATAATAATTCCACCGGTAAGATTTATTGCATCACTTACCTGCTTTACCACCTGGTACTCGCTATATACTACATTAGTTAAGGTATTTATGTTTGGTGTGGCTTTGCTGGTTGTCTGGTCTTCATTTGTAGCAACATTGTCGGTGTATGACCAACGTGTTCTGAAACTTTGTACAAGTCCATCGCTTGAGATATAATTAACGAACGGATCTAAGTAAAATATATCCTGCGTGAGATGTGTAAGGGTATGGGGAAAGGCCCTGTAAAGTCCGGTAGTATCATTTTGCCATAACAAGGTTCTGTTATTGGTCGATTCCATAAAATTACCATTCAGGCCATAATTTAATTTGGGTACTTTTTTTGGCCTATACCTCAAATTAAAATTAAATCTGCCTGTCCTTTCGCCTACCTGATTATCTTTAAAAGAAGTATCGTTAGCTGCTGCTGGCAAGTTTTTATTGTATGCGGGCGGACCAATATATCCGTAATCATATTTCACCATGCCCCCAAAAACAAGGTCAAGCTGCCCAAGTTTCTCAGCGTGCATAAAACTAACGTCTCCAAAACTTGGTATACCATTCAGCCCTGTTGTTCTTTGTGTCCAATTCGCTCCGGCTTCAGAAGGCTTATCATATATGCCATCAGACATGGATATCATCGTTATTGGATTATCCTTAGCATAGGCAGTACGAATATTTATACTTCCACTCAAAGCAGAAGAACCGTATGTTACTGATGAGGCTCCTTTAATAACTTCAACCTGTTCCACATTTTCAAGTGGAATAAAACTCCACGGAAGAGCGGCACCATCACCCGAAAGAGCCGGTAATCCATCGATTAAAATGGCAACCCTGCTTCCTACTCCAAAATCAAACCCACTACCTCCACGTATCTGTGGTTCGCCATCCAAAATATTCAGGCCAGGCACCTGCTCAAGCACATCTGTAATATTCGATGAGTTTTTGTTTTCTATAATAGATGGTTTTATTACCTCCATTGAAACAGTGATCTCCTCAAGTTTCTTCTCATATTTTCCGGCAGAAACCACATAGGTTTCCATTTGTTGTGCGCCGGTACTCATCTTAAAATCATGCACAATATCTTTTGATGGATCGGCAACAATAAAAGTATCGGGCTGCATACTTATCATGGTACACACAATAGTGTCTTTACCCGGATTTAATGGCAACTGGTAAGCGCCATTAACATCAGTAACAACACCATGCATTTTATCGCTTATGTTATAAATAACAGCACCAATAAGTGTTTCTTTCGTTGATCCATCAGATACAACTCCTTTGAGTGTTCCATTGGTTTGGGCATATACAGATGCCAGGCTTAGTGTAAAAACTAAGGGTAGTAATAAGCAGTTCTTTCTCAATCAGGTACTAATATTAGAGTTACCAATACTTAAAAAAATAACCCACCCGGAAATTACCGGGTGAGTTATTTAAATACACTAAATTTATTTTTGAATGATAAGTTTACCTGTCTTAACCGGTGAATTATTATCATCGGTAATGGTGTAGATGTACATACCATTTATCAAAGCTTTTACATCTAACGTATTTACACCTGCTGCAAGTTTCTGCTCAGCAACCTTACGGCCAGTAATGTCATAAAGCGCCCATACATTGTTTGCATCGGCAACATTCGATATTACTACGTGATCGTTAGCCGGGTTTGGAGCCACAAATACAGGTGATGGGCCGCTTTGATTTGCAATACCAACTGTTGATTGGAGTACAACTGCTATATCATCAAAATATGCAGAACTACCCACAACTGCACCTGTAGTGCCACTACTCGAAGATAGAAGCCAGATTGAATTAGCTACAGGATCAGTATTGCGATATACGAACTTGGCGGCGAATCGGGTGTAGCTGGCAACTTTTACACCTGCTGCAGTACTAAAGGAAGCTTCAGCTACGGTATCGGCATTATTAGCAGCAGAACCAAATAAATACATAGCAGCAAAACAATTGTCGCTGCCCTGTGGTGTATATTTAAACCATCCCACAATACTATCAGGGCGGAGTGTGTAAGCAATACCACCGGTTATGCTTCCAGATATCGATGTAGGTATGGTACCTGTTGTAACAATACCCGGTGCAGTGGCTAAACCAGCTTCCGATTGTGTGATCAATTCAACCGCTGCAGAGCCGCTTTTTACATTAGCGCCAGTTGCTTTAACTACGTTATAGCTGGCTAAAATGGTTTCCTGTGAATTGGCAGTGCTCCATCCATCAGGATTACTGTACCCGCTAAATGCTGTCCAATTTTCAAAACCAGGATTAGGAGTGCCCTTCCAATTTGTTGCATTAGAAGCAGTATCTGCCTGGGCAAAAAGCCCAGTAGCAGAAATTGATAAAAGCGAAATAATAGTAAAGATTTTTTTCATGAGTTTTGTGTTTAGTTATTACTGGTCGAAGCCGGAATAAAGAATTTCGTGTGTTGATACATTAGCAACCAAAGATACTTTTATTTTTATGCAAAACATTACCAATTTTAATGTTTTAGTTAATAGTCCAGTTTACCCCGTACCGGTCAATTTATCACCTAAATGGATTAAGCAATACTAAAATTAGGGCATCTGTTTTAAAAGTATTTATCCTAAAAAATATTGAGGAATATACAGGCTGTGACTTCTTTGCTTCAGTAATTAATTCACACTTTAACGGCTTATGCAAAAATGACTGAAAATCGTTTTGCAATTTTCATGTTTGGGTTAATAATCCAATTATTAGCAATTATTCCATACCAAAAAGAAACCTAAATCAGTTCAGATTTTGTTTTAGCTGAAATTCATATCCTGTTTTATGCTTTTCCACTCAAATCATACGTTATCAATACTTTGCGATTTCCGCTTTTCCACTAATAGTACTTGTTCCCAAGTATTAAACTTAGTATATTTGAGACTTGTCAGTCATTTAAAATAACTAACTAATCCGAGTACTAATTTGTATCTAAAAAATACCTGTATACGTTTTTTTAATGGGCAATTAATTGCTCTTGCTCTTATCTTAGTCCCTTTATTATCAATAGGGCAGAACAAGGTAAGTACGTTACATGCTTTTTACAGTAAGGTAAAGCCGGAAGATTATAGGTTTTTTGGTGGAGATACATTGAAAGACTTTGACTTGAAAGGGAATTTTGAAAGAGCTAAGGCCATGAACTGTTCTTCGAATGAATTACAGAACTACATGCTTCAGGCAGAACGCGTATTTTTATATGCAAAATACCGCATATCCATTAGAAACCCCCATCATGCCGATGCTGCTATTACCATTAGTAGGAATGGAGAACATGTTGAGCCCAGTGATGATGATAAAGCCAGAGGCATAAAAACAGTTAAAGATATTTGGTTAAGCCATACCACTCAAAACAATAGCCACCAGCCAATGGGTGGCGGATGTAATAACCTTGATTTTTCGGATGTGGCTGCCCCCTTTACTAATTGGACAGCAGCATACGGGCTAAATGATTGGAACGGTGGAGGCTCCGTTTTTTATTCATACAGTAACTGGCGGTTAAGCACAGCAACATTAAATGCTCAATATATAACACCTCCGCCTTCCGGAACTCCAATGACACTGGGCAAAGATGCTGGCTTAAACTCTTGTTCCTGGGTAACTATATGTACTACAGGCACAGACTCATGTGGTGGATTCCCTATGGTCTGCCCTGGTTTTACTCAAAGTTGCCGTTTAGGTGGAAACTTTGTGAATTTAGATCCAGGCATTGGAGGAGGTTTTGCCGGATGTGGCGCCAGAGGCGATTCTGCTTTTGATGCCAGCACCGGTAAGGATACTGCTTCGTGGACAGAAACTTTGGTAGGTGGAACTGCTGGAACATCGGGGCATAAACAGTTTGCTGCACAGGGAGAAATGATGGAGCAATCTATACCTATTACGGCAGCTAATTCTGTACTTACTATAAATTACGCCGCTGTTTTAAATGATGGTAGCCATCCGCCAGGTCAAGAGCCTTTCGTGTTTTTTACCGTCTATGATCAGAGCAATAATCCTATTCCTTGTCTGCAATTTTACCAGGAAGCTATTTCCGGAGCTTTTCCTCCCGGATTTTTAAAAGGTGATTCCATCAATTGGATTCAAAATACCCTTGCCAATAGTGGTGGTGAATACAGATCTCAATGTTACTATAAGCCCTGGACTGCAGCATCGTTTGATATGACCCGTTATATTGGTCAGACCGTAAAATTCCAGGCAATAGCATGTGGCTGCTGGCAGGGTGGACATTTTGCCTATGTATATATTGATATAAGTTGCGGTCCGCAACAATTTGCCACTGCAAACACTACCTGTGGAAGCGGAACCATTACAGCACCTGCAGGTGATTCATCTTATCATTGGTTAGGCCCATGTATTTCAGGAAGTAATAAAAACCAAACTGTTACTGTTACTTGTTCAGGTACATACTCATGTGTAGCTATTCTGGCAGGAGGCAAGCATTGTGCTGATACTATAATTCAAAATGTGACTATAGTTTCCAACCCTACCCCAACAATTACAGCTGTTCCGGGCACCTCAATATGTACAGGCGGAAGTGGTACTACGCTTAACGTTACCGGCGCGGGAGCAGGTGGTACGTATAGTTGGAGCACAGGAGCAACTACTTCCAGCATAAGTGTTAACCCTATAGTCACAACAACTTATAGTGTTACCGCTACAACAGCTACCCTTGGATGCAGCGGAAGCAAGACAGTAGTTGTGACTGTAAATAACACACCTACTATATCCGTTTCAGCTACACCAACAACTACTATATGTTCGGGTACTACTGTAACTTTAAATACTTCCGGCGGAACCGGTGGCACGACCTACTCATGGAGCACAGGACAAACAACTTCGAGTATAAATGTTACTCCAGGCTCTACTACAACATATACCGTTACAGCTACAAACGGTGCATGTCAGGGACCTCCGCAAACCATTGTTATATCAGTAAACCCTACACCAACGTTAACTGCATCTGCTAATCCTTCCACCACTATATGCGCCGGCTCTTCAGTAAAATTAACCGCCAATCCAAGTGGGTTAGCTTCTTATTCCTGGACACCAACAGGTACACTTACAACTACAACCTATGATACTACTACGGCTACACCAACTGTTACAACTACTTATACAGTAACGGGTACTACTGCCGCAGGTTGCACAAATACCACACCTGCAACAGTGGTTGTAAAAGTGAACGTATCACCTACCGTAAGCATCTCTGCATTGCCTTCATTATCTATATGTTCGGGTAATTCAACTATATTAACTGCAAGTGGTGCAGCAACTTATTTATGGAGTACCTCCGCTACTACATCAGCTATTATTGTTGGCCCAACTACAACTACTACATATACCGTTACCGGAAAAAGTGCCGCAGGTTGCGCTAACAGTAATTCAACACAAACTGTTGTAGTAACAGTAACTACAACCCCAACAGTAACTGTTAATCCTGCTTCACCCGGTGTATGTCCCGGAGATACAGCGGTTCTGACCGCCAATGGTGCTACAACTTATTTATGGAGCTCGGGACAAACTACAGATACCATAGTTTCTCACCCGGCTTCAAATACTACTTATACTGTAACAGGGAAAAATGGCACTTGCAGTGGTAGCCAGACAGTAACGGTTACAGTTGGTGCAATAAATGTTACTGCAACTGCATCTTCACTTGGTATTTGTTTTGGTCAGCCCGATACAATTAAGGCAAGTGGTGCAGCCACTTACACATGGAGTACAGGCTCAACTAACAGTAGTTTTATTTATACTGCTACAAAAGATACTTCATTCAGCGTAGTTGGAAAATCGGGTGCCGGTTGTAAGGACAGTGCAAAAGTTTCAATAACAATAAGCACACCAGCAACTATAACTGCTTCTTCAACTTCTCCAACAAAAACAGTTTGCCCGGGTGATACAACCCAGGCATATGTAACCATTACAGGTGCAGGCACGCCTCCTTATACTTATAATTGGAACACCATCCCGGTTCAGACAAATGATACTGCATGGGGATTGGGTGCTGGTACATATACTGTCACAATCTCTGATGCGAATCATTGTGTTTCTGACACGGCTACAGTAATTATTACAACTCAAAATATTGTAGTTGCGGCTTCAGCCTCTCCTTCAGGAAATATTTGTAGCGGTGGTTCAACTTTAATGACTGCAACCGGAGCCACCAATTATATCTGGAGAAATTCAACAGGGCTTACTGATACTATTTATGATACAGCCACTGCATACCCTACAATTACTACAACATACACTGTGTTTGGCACAACTACCGGAACATGTAAAGACAGTGCAACTGTACTAATTACTGTTAACTCTACGCCAACCGTAATTGCAAATGCTTCCGGTACTGCAATATGTGCAGGGCAGAGTACCATACTCACTGCAAATGGTGCATCATCTTACACCTGGACGCCTTCAACAGGGCTAAAAGTAACTACAGGTTCACCAATTACCGCCAATCCGGGAACAAGTACTACGTATATTGTAACGGGAACAAGCGCAGCAGGTTGTCCGGATACTGCAAGTGTATCTGTTACAGTAAATCCTACACCAACCATATCACTTAAAGTTAGTGGCAATGATACAATATGTAAAGGCAAATCTGTTACTATTACTGCAAGCGGTGGTACAACTTATGCATGGAGCCCCGGCGGAGGAACAGGTTCATCAATAAATGTCAGCCCTGCTACAAGTCCCACAACTTACACTGTTGTGGCATACAGTGCAAATGGAGCTTGTACTGATACAAACAAACAAGCCATTTATTTATTTCCGCCGTTAACAGTAAATATGAAAGCATTGGATTCAGTATGTAGCGGTAAGCCTGTCACTATTGACGCACAAGTAGCTGGAGGTGATCCTTTACCGGGTTATACCTACTCATGGACTCCGTCGTTAGGAACAGGAGCAGGACCCTATATTGTTAACCCAACAACTTCAACAACATACTCTTGTACTGCAACTGATGGTTGTGGAAATTCCACTTCATCTGAAACTGTGGTTGGCATAGACCCCACACCTAAAGCAATATTTACTGCAACCCCGAACCCGGTATATGCAGGAGAATATGTAGCTTTTGTTGATAATAGTACATTAGCTGATTCATGGTACTGGACATTTGGCACAAATGGTGCTACCTCTACTGCTTCATTCCCTTATTACCAATATGATGTTGCCGGAAACTACATTGTAACCCTATGGGTTACCAGCAAAGATGGTTGCCGCGATTCAACCAGCGATACAGTTCATGTGTTAGAGATCATATATGTACCAAATGTATTTACACCAAACGGCGATGGACAGAACGATGTTTTCCATGTAACAGCAACGAGTATAAAAACATACAGCATTGAGATCTTTAACCGTTGGGGGCAAAAAGTATTTAGTGCTGATTCGCCAAATGTGGACTGGGATGGAAAAAGCATGGCTGGTGTAGAAGAATCAGATGGCATTTACTTTTATCTTATTAAAGCCACCGATTATGTTAATAAGGATTATAACCTGAAAGGTTACGTCCAACTAATCAGGTAAATCTTTAGCGTTTCAATAATTTACGGGCTACAAGTTTATTTATTACTTCTTCCTTCAGGGTGCGGCCAATAGGTATGCTGGCACCTTTAATAATCATATCATCGCCATTAAGGCTTTCTATTTTCGAAATAGCTACAATATATGACTTGTGAACTTTTAAAAACTTATCTGCAGGAAGGTAACTCTCAACCGCTTTAAAGGTCAGATACGAAATAAATTTTTCCTTAGCCGTATGAAATATCACATAATTCTCCATCGCCTCTATATAAAGTAATTCATCATACTTTATCTTCTCAAAGCGCTCTTTACAACGTATAAAAAAGTATTCTTCTGCCTTAAGTAATGAATTATTGTTCGATTTTCTCAACTCAAATAATTCTTTTGCTTTGTTACAAGCCTTAAGAAACCTGTCGAACGAAATTGGTTTAACCAAATAATCCAATACATCAAGTTCGTATCCCTGCACTGCATAATCAGAATAAGCAGTAGTGAGTATAACCATGGGTGGGTTTTTTAATGTTTTCAGAAATTCAATGCCGGTCATTTTTGGCATTTGTATATCTAAAAATACAAGATCAATATTTTGACTGCTTAATAATGTATTTGCTGCCAGTGCATTTTCTCCCTGTCCTTTCAGTTCTAAAAAGTCTATATCCGCTATATATTCAGCAATTCCCTTTCGGGCTATAGGCTCATCGTCTATTATAATGCAATTAATTTTCAACTGTGTTTATTTTTAAAGTTGCACAGAACTTATTATCCTTCTCAAGGATTGTCAGATCAAATCTTCCAGGATACATTATTTCAAGCCTGCGTTCCAGATTTTTTAATCCTATACCACCTTCTTTGTCCGGTTTTTGTTGTTCAGTAGTGTTGATCACTTCACAAATAAATATTCTATTGTTATAACTCAAAGCTATGTTTATTTCATTAGATCTATCTGTGAAATGCGATACATGTTTAAATGCATTTTCCACTAATGGAATTACTAATAAAGGGGCTAATTCAAAGCCCTTTATGTTTTCATCTGCTTTAAAGTTTATACAATAGTTCTTTCCAAGTCGCAACCGTTGTAGCTCAATGTAACTATTTAAATAATTTAATTCTTTATCGATAGATATCCTGTCTGAGTTACATTCATATAACTGGTAACGGAGCATTTCTGAAAGTTTCATGAGGGTTCCCCTCGCATCCGCATTGTTTTTATCTATCTGGAAATAAAGTGAATTCAGAGAATTGAAAAGAAAATGTGGATTATGTTGCGATTTCAGAAAATCAAGTTCATGTTTTATTTTTTCCTTTTCCACTTCTTCTATATATCGTTGGTGTTTTGCTCTGTCAATCATCATTTTACCTGCAACAAGTATACTTGTCCATACAAAAATATTAAGTAACGAGGCCGGGTATAGAACAGTTAAGACAGGTGGCGGAAAATGATATAAATATGTACTTATATAATAGGAAACTACTGCTCTTAAAAATGCTGCAATGGCAGTAAATACTATAAAGATCAATAAGAACGAACCATACATCTTCTTGTTAAGAAATTTTGGAATGATATAATTTATGGTGGCATAATAATTGAGTGCTATAAATACCAGGTAGCAAAACTCAACCCCCAGTGTGCGTGTTATAGTTATGGTTCTGTTTTGAAAAACAAGCACCCAAATAACATACAGGGTTACCCAAAATCCAATTTCAAGTGGGATAGTATATTTATTCTTTTGCTGCATTTACCTGTTTTGAAGTTTAAAATTACACATTATTAGCCCTATTTATTTACTATTTACATAACCGGTAAATATTGCTTGATGAACTGCATCTCGTCAAGTACCTGGTGCAGTTGGTCTAAAAATTAAATTATCCGCTTAAGGCTAATATATGTTTGCCGTATAATCAAAACAAATTATTATGAAAAAGACATTCGAATGGTTATTTAATCCGCCAGTTGAAGGCTACAAGGAGATCATTATTATTCGCTTAATGACCGGAAGCGTATTCTTTTGGGAAGGGATCTTAAAATTTGTATATCCTAATCAAGGCGTAGGCCGCTTTACCAAACTTGGATTCCCCATGCCCGAAACATTAGCCCATATTATTGCAGTAGGTGAAATAATCGGAGGGCTTTTTCTTCTATTCGGGTTTCTTACCCGCGCCACATCCCTTTATTTTATAGCGCAAATGATAGTAGCTATTTTGGCTACCAAGGTTAGTCTTTACCTTGGAACATCACCTCTACCTTTACCACCGTCACCCCCGACAGTAGGTTTTTGGGTGGTATTGCACGAAACGCGTGCTGATTGGGCGCAGCTATTGACTTCCGTTTTCCTACTTTTGGTTGGCCCAGGTAAGCTTTCATTAGATCACCAGAGAAATACATAATAAACAGGTTATCAGTGGTTTTACAAGGGAGTTTTCTACTCCCTTTTTTTTATTTATTCTTCTTAATAGTGGTTAAAATATTGGTAATATATGCCCCTAATTGAAGGGAAGATCAGTAGAAAAACAAGTTCGTATTACGGTAATTTATTTTTAATGTTACGTTTTTTAGCAAATATTATTCCATCGAGTAAAAGAATTGCCTGAGAATTGTTTAACTAATTTTTACTTGCTATGTTTGTAGACTAAGCCTATAAATTGTAATAACTAAAACCTGATTGAAAAATGCTGAAAAAACTTACGTACAAAGCGATATTGAATTTTACCTCATTAATCTAATATTCACATTTCCTCACAAAAAATTATTACCATGAAAAACAAATATTTTTTATTATGTAGTGTATTATGTTTGAGTATAACTACCATGAAGGCATACGCAAATAGCAAGCCTTCTTCTGTTGCCCCTACATCTAATAATACTACTCTGGAGGCTGTTGACTCATATGAATATGCTTGGTCAAGTGGAGCATTAACTACTTGTACTTTAGCTGTGTCTACACTTGCAACTGCCAATGTATCCTGTAACGGAGGTTCTAACGGACAAGCTATTGCAATAATTACCGGAGGCACTTCACCTTTTACTTATTCCTGGTCAAATGGTCAAACATCAAACCCAACATCGGCAACTCTTTCAGCTGCTAGCTATACGGTGACTGTAACTGATCATAACGGATGTATTATCAGTGCTCCGATAACTATAACACAACCGGCAGTGGTTGCAATTACAATGAACACCCATACTGATGATGCTTGTTTTGGTGGCTTAACCGGAACAGCTACTGCTAATCCTGCAACAGGAGGTACATCGCCATTTACTTATGCCTGGACTCCAAGTGGTGGAACAAGTCATGTTGCAACTGGTTTAGGTGCCGGAACATATATGCTTACAGCAACCGATGCTAATGGCTGTACAGGACATGTTTCAGTAACCATTACAGAGCCGACCTCTGCACCTGCAATAACTTTAGCTTCTCATACAGGTGTATTGTGTCATGGTGGCGCTACCGGAACTGCAACAGCAAATGCTGCAACGGGAGGTACCGCACCTTATACCTATGCCTGGACTCCAAGTGGAGGAGCTACACCTACGGCCACCGGTTTAAGTGCAGGAGTTTATACAATTACAGCAAGAGATGCTCATGGTTGTACTGCCACTGCTTTGGCAACCATTACACAACCGGCTGCAGTTCCTGCAGTTACTATTTCAAGCAGCACCAATGTATTATGCCATGGTGCTTCAACCGGAACTGCAACAGCCGGTACTCCAACAGGAGGTACTGCACCTTTTACTTACGCCTGGACACCTACTGGTGGAACAAGTCTTACAGCCTCGAGTTTAAGTACAGGAACATATACTATTACTGCAACAGATGCTAATGGATGCGCTGCACGCAACTCAGTTTTTATTACCCAGCCAGCAAGTGGTCCGTCAATTACAATGTCTGCAAGTACTGCAGTATTATGTCACGGAGGGGCTACAGGAACTGCAACAGCCAACACTCCTACAGGAGGTACCGGACCTTATACTTATGCATGGGCACCAACAGGTGGAACTAATCTTACAGCCTCTGGTTTAAGTACAGGAACTTATACAATTACAGCACATGATGCCCATGGTTGTACTGCAACTAATTCGGTAGTTATAAGTCAACCGGCCGCCGTAGCTCTTACAATGTCATCCAGTACCAACATATTATGCTATGGAAGTTCTAACGGATCGGCTACTGCCGGTGTACCTACAGGGGGTACCGCTCCTTTTACTTATGCCTGGACACCAAGTGGAGGTACTAGCCGCTCTGCTACCGGCTTAGCTTCCGGACCATATACTGTTACAACAAGAGATGCTCATGGCTGTAGTGCAACTGCTACAGTAACTATTACTGAGCCCGCTGCAGCTGTGGCAATTTCTATGTCAGGTGCTACAAATGTATTATGCCATGGCGGAACTAATGGTGTAGCAATATCTCACGCTGCCACCGGAGGTACTTCACCATATACGTATGCATGGTCACCTACGGGCGGAACAAGCCTTACAGCTTCCAGTTTAAGTACGGGAACATATACCATTACTGCAAAAGACGTGCATAGCTGTAGTGCAACTGCTACAGTAACAATTACCCAACCTGCCACTGCACTTGCCGTAACCGTATCAGGTACAACAGAAGCCTTGTGTCATGGTAACGTTAACGGAACTGCAACAGCTAATATACCTACCGGAGGGACTGCTCCCTATACCTATGCCTGGACTCCGAGCGGAGGAACCAGCCACATAGCTTCAGGTTTAGGTGCAGGAACATATACTGTTACAGCTAAAGATGCTCATAATTGCACTGCCACCGCTGCTGCAGTGGTTGCTCAACCTACAGTTCTTGGTATTACCATGTCTTCTCATACCGAAGTTTTGTGCTATGGCGGCACTACCGGAACTGCAACAGCTAATATTGCAACCGGAGGCACTTCACCTTATACTTACGCTTGGTCGCCAAGTGGTGGAACAAGTCACATAGCTTCCAGTTTAAGAATGGGAACATATACAGTTACTGCAACCGATGCTCACAGCTGTGTAGCCACTACTACTGTAACTATTACCCAGCCGGCAGAAGCATTATATGATAGTGTTGCAAGCCTTACCTATACACCTGGAAAGGGTACTGTAGTAGTAGGCGTAAAAGGAGGGGTATTACCATATTCTTACACATGGAATCCTAATGTAAGTCACTCTGCTGATGCTATAGGCATTGCCGGAGGGACCTATACTATAACTGCCGAAGATGCCAATCATTGTACAGCTGATGTAATTGTAACTGTAACTCCTCCTCCAACAATTGCCGGCATAGATGGTGTAACATCTGAATCAAATGATGTAACCCTTTATCCTAATCCTAACAACGGTTCATTTACTTTAAATGGATTGAAAGAAGGACAACTCTTACAGTTATATGATTACACAGGAAGAATGATCAGAAATGTAAATGTTACTCAATCTGCCATGCAGCTAAATATTTCAGAGCAGGCTTACGGTCTCTACCTGGTTAGAGTCCTGGATAAAGACGGTAACCTGGTTTCACAACAAAAAATGATAAAACAATAATAACCCTAACAAGTAATAAAAAAGGGGAACAGATAAATCTGTTCCCCTTTTCTTTTGTAGCCAGTAAAGGAGTTGATCCGCAGGCTAGCGGATATGAATCCTTCATTTCCTTTCTTGTAGCGAGGGAGAGAGTTGAACTCTCGACCTCCGGGTTATGAATCCGGCGCTCTTACCAACTGAGCTACCTCGCCATATGTAAAGCCGAATTTTTCAAATCGGGGCGCAAATATAATGATTTTAAAAAGAGACTGAATTTTTCAGCTATTATTAACAAAACCTTCTTTGCTATCATAATTTTTTTATTATTGCCATTCTATTCCGGTCACCTAAATGAAGAAAAAAGAAAAAGCTAGTGCCAAAAAGCCTAAAAAGGCTGCTGCCAAGAAGCCTGCGCCTAAAAAACCAGCGCCTAAAAAGCCCGCGCCTAAAAAACCGGTAAAGAAAGTTGCACCTAAAAAAGCTACGGTAAAAGCAAAACCTCAAAAAAAAGCGGTTAAGAAGCCACTGGTTAAAGCTACACCAAAGCCACAGAAAGCTGTTGCCAAAAAAAATGTAGCTAAAGCCAAGCCCGCGCCTAAAAAACCTGAGCCTAAAGTTGCTCCTAAAAAAGCAGACATAAAACCAGCTAAAGCAGCCCCAAAGGCTGCAACAGCTCCGAAAGATATGCCTGCTGCTAAGCCTAAAAGGGCTGCACCAGCTCCAAGGAAGCGCTTTGTGGTACTGCCACCAAGGCCATTAGTTCCATCGGAGATAAAAGATGACGGAAAGAACACCAAAGGCTTATATAAACTGGAATATATTGTTAGTTCGTCACCTGATGTACTTTTTGAGTTCTTATCAACTGCCGGAGGACTTGAAAAGTGGTTTGCGCCAAGGGTATATATTAAAGACAATACCTTCGTGTTCAGCTGGGGCAATGATGAGCTTAAACAAGCCACATTACTTGCACTCAGGGAAAGGGAATTTGTACGTTTCCGCTGGCAAGACCAATCGGATAAGAAATATTTCGAGTTCCGCCTTCAAATAGACGACCTTACCAACGAAATTGCACTGATTGTGAGCGACTTTGCCGACACAAAAGATGAACTGGAAAGCGCCCGTTTGTTATGGAACGCACAAATACATGATCTACTGCATGCTTTAGGCTCATCCTGATGTATGATCTACTGAAGAAAAATTCAGCATTCTTTTTCCCGTACTTATTAGCTCTCCTGGCCGGAACGTCATTTATAATGTTATGGAACAAAAATGATATTTCGCTTTTCATAAACGGACATAATAGCCCGTTCTCTGATTTCTTCTTCAAACACTGGACCGACGTAGGGCTCGGATGGCTCATATTACCTGTAGCATTTATACTTTCGTTCATAAATTTCAGGTACACGCTTATGACAGTGTTCTGTTTTCTAATAACATTTGGTATAAACGACAGTATAAAATTTGCTTTAAATGAACCCCGCCCATCTATTGTATTTGATCAGCTGCATATAGATTTTTATCATGTACCGGGGGTAGACATTTTTTCCTGGGATAGCTTTCCTTCGGGACATACGGCAATATCGTTCGGGGTATTTTGTGTGCTGGCACTTATTTCCAATAAGGCATCATTAAAGTTCTTCCTTTTCCTCTGTGCTTTCCTGGTAGGTTATTCACGTATTTACCTTGCCGAGCACTTTATCACAGACGTTATGGCAGCGTCGGTAATTGGAGTTGCATGCGCCATTTTTAGCTACCAGGTATTCATGCATTGGAAAGCTATTAATAAATTTGCAAATATTGACAGGCCCTTAATAAGACTTGGGAGCCGATAAATTTTATTTATGCAAAAAATATTTCTAATTGCTGCCTTATTCTTCCTGATCGGTTGTAGTGATAGTACTTCAAAGTTAAAAGACCTGCAATCGGAGATGAATAAATTAAATGCACAGAATGACAGCCTCCGTAAATTAGTTTCAGCTATGAAACCCGGCCTGGGTGAAATTATGCTTGGCTTGCAAGTACATCATAATAAGCTATGGTTTGCAGGGCGTGAAGAGAACTGGCCACTTGCGCAGTTTGAACACGATGAAATAATGGAACTAATTACCCAGGCTGAAACAGTAAATACCGACAGGCCCGAAGTAAAGCTCTTTAAAGTGATGATATATGCACAGTTAGACAGTATACAGAAAGCCATAAAGGATAAAGACGTTCATGAATTCTCTGAAAAATTCAACACATTTACCAATAGTTGCAACAATTGCCATAAAAACACTCACTTTGAGTTTAACCGTATACAAACCCCTGAACGTATTCCATACTCTAACCAGGACTTTTCGACCGACAATAACTAAAGGCGTTCTACGTTCTAATACAGCTCTTTTATCAAACAATTTCGCATCTTTGCCAATAATGTACTAGCATGTCCGAATCTATTATAATACAGGGGAATTCACGCAAGGAACAGTATTCATCTTTGCTTCCACAGCTAAAAGCGTTGGTAGAAGATGAAACTGACCAATTGGCCGCATTGGGCAATATTATGTCAGCACTTAAATATGGAATGAATTTTTTCTGGGTGGGCATATATGCCGTAAAGAACAACGAATTAGTGCTTGGCCCATTCCAGGGACTCGTAGCCTGTACACGAATTGCATTTGGCAAAGGCGTTTGTGGCCATTGCTGGAAAGAAAAGAAAACAATTATTGTTGAAGATGTGAACACTTTCTCGGGGCATATTGCCTGCAGCAGTGAAACAAATTCAGAAATAGTATTACCCGTATTTAATAAAAATAAAGAAGTAGTGATGGTGCTGGATGTAGATAGTGAACACCTTGCCCATTTTAATGAAACCGATAAAGAATACCTGGAAGAAGTAGTGCATTTAATTGAAAAGATAATTACTGCCTGATTTATGTTGTATAGAAACATAAGCAGGACAATTGCCTGTTGCGTTGCTGCATTATTCCTAAGCCAATGCGCCATAGTAGTTAAACCAACGGGTGGACCAAAAGATACAACTCCGCCTAAAGTATTGGGGTATTCGCCTGAAAATAAGAGTACGCATTTTACTGCTAAAAAAATCCGTATCACTTTCGATGAATATATTCAGCTGAAGGATCTTAATAAACAACTCATAGTTTCTCCTCCGTTAAAATACCCGCTTGAAACACTAATGAAAGGAAAGACCCTTGAGATTACACTTAAGGATACCTTGAAAAATAATTTTACTTACACCTTTAATTTTGGCAATGCCATTCTTGATAATAATGAAGGCAACGTTTTAAAGAACTTTCAATACGTTATATCAACCGGCGACCATATTGATTCACTTTCTGTTGTAGGGCATATACAGGATGCATTTACACACGATCCTGTTAAAGCAGGTTACGTTATGCTTTATTCTGACCTTGCTGATTCAGCGGTTTATAAAAAACCACCTGCCTATATTGCATTAACAGATGATCAGGGCAATTATCGCATTGAGAATATAAATGCGGGTATTTACAGAACACTTGCTATTTCAAAAGCACAGGGTACTGATTATAAATATCATCCTTATGTTGAAGGTATAGGTTTTAAAAGCAGATTAACTGAAACGCAACTGCACGATACAGTCAATCTGAATGTTTTTATGGAACAGGAACCACAACTGAAATTTATAAAAGCAAAAGCAATTGACAGAGGTGAAGTAATGATGGTATTTAACAGGCCCTGCGATAGCATATCGGTTAAAGCTCTTAATATGACTGATTCACTTAAACCTACTTATACGTATATCAATTATTCGCAAACTGCCGATACAGCATTCTATTGGTTCAACACACCTTTTATAGATTCATTACGCTTTGTACTTTACAATAACGGAAAAATACTTGATACTGCATTTGTACACTCCTTCCCCAACAATAGTGTTGCCCGTAAAGCAAAAAAACAAAAACCTGCCAGGCTTAAAGTTCTTACAAATTCACGCAATGGTTTTGATTTCCATCAACCCATTACTTTCACTTTTGGTGACCCAGTTATTAAATATAATATAGGCCGAATAGCTATAACAATTGGAAAGGACACGGTGAAATTTTCGCCCGATACAGGTTACATGCCATTTGGTATTTCTATAAAACCAAGTACCCAATTACAAAGCGATTCGACATACAAGATGCTTGTATTACCAGGTGCATTTACCGATATGTATGGCACTACTAACGATACCATGCGAATGAAATTCAATATAATAGAGCCAACTTATTTTGGTACCTTAAAGCTTGATTTGAAAGTGGGAGACCAGAAACAATATATATTACAAATGATTGATAAACAGAATAATGTTTACAGGCAATTTATAATTACCGGAGATAAAACTGAATTTTTTGATGCACTTATACCCGGCACTTACAGGCTGCGATTAATTGCAGATGAAAACAAAAACGGTATATGGGATTCAGGGAATTTCATAAACAATATACAACCCGAGAAGATATATTATTACCCCGATAATATTATTATCCGTTCGAACTGGGACCTGACACAAACCTGGCAGGTAAAATAATTTTTATTGAAAATTAAAACTGCGGGCAATCATCTATGCTTCTTCTGCCTGAAGAACCGCCACCGCCGTTGCAGCCAATAATATATAATAGCCCAATTCGCAAATGCGTTTCGCGGAACCTTACATTATAGCGGTATTCCATAAACGGACGCAGGCATTTGTTAGTAGTAACTCCGATTCCTCCTTCAAGATCCCAATTGTTTTGTTGTGCTCCTTTCAAAGGAGAGTCTGCCCAATTTACCCAGTCATCATATCCGCCGTGGCCAATGGCATAAAAATTAAAATTACTGATGCGGTAAAATTTATACTCAAGTGCTAACCCTAAATAATATTCATTTACCAGGTCAAAGCCCGGGTAATATGAAAACTCAGGTACAAAACTTAATCGCCGGTTAGGGAAAATATTAACGCGTAATCCTCCTCCTGCACTTTCTGTCTGAAAATTGTACATCAAATCACCACCAACTCCAATATTTTGAGATCTCCCAAACAAGGGAATACAAAAAATTAAAGCCATAACAAGCATGGCTCTCATAACTTTCATTTTTAATATTGATAGCTGCAATATATTACAATCCATTCAGTACAGTGGTAAGGGCAGCATCGGTAGTTGCGCTAAGCGTAATAGGTACTGCAAAACTTGTATTAACTGTTTGTGTTTGATATTGGCTAAACAGGTTTCCACCGCCATCAACTCCTATAGCAACAATTTCAACAACAGTACCATTAGGTATTGGAGTAGTTGTGCTATTATAGGCTTGTATTACAGTTTTGGTAGCTGGTATATAAACAAATATGCCAACATTAGTAAGGTCGTCGGTGGTTGATGTAAATGTTAAAGTAGAATTAGAAGTGCTGCCTGCTAGTTGGCCGCAATTTATCCATCCTAATATTTGAGGATAAGCAGTATAACTTGATGTATTAACTGTGAACGGCGTTGTTGGTATATTTGTCCAGTCAGGGTAGCCGCCGGTTGTTATTCCATACCAGGCATCCATACCCGCAATAGGTGCTGCACAAGGCATCTGAATTTCAAAGCTACATCCGCCTGGTTTTAATATCAACTGGGTTGTACCCGAAAAAGCACGCAGCCTTATTTCGCCCGATGTTTCTAAAATAGTACCACCTGCAACTGTTGGCATCTGGTAATATATCATATCCTTCGCAGTGTAAAGTTCTACCAGTTTTATAATGAATGGGTAACTAACACTATCGCCGTTTGTAAATTCAAGACAATTTTTTGCGCCCCATATTTTAGTTCCCTGGTTACCAATAATTGGGCCCGGGCCTGCTGAGTCTATTACAAATGTTTGCTCAGGTTGTTCTTTGTTGGTTAAATAACTACTTACCGGGCTATATGTTTTTAATGGTGCTTTTTGCACCCTGTCTTTTGAGCAGCTGAAATAAACAACGGCAACTAATAAAAAGCACAGTCCGGAAAACAAGCTTACTTTTTTCATGGAGATTGGTTTTACGTATTTTGAATATATTGAATTTATGCTTATAAAACGTTAAATATCAGCAAATAGTATCTTCAGGATAGTAGATTATTGTAATTTTTCTCCGTCCTTATATAATACCTTCTTTTCTACTTTACCGCTTTTATCATAATAAATCCACTCACCATCGGCCACACTACGAACACTTCCCGTCTTACCGGTTATAGCTTTATAATTGGTAACACTTTGTATGGCACCATTGGCATAATATGCTGTGCATTTACCTGAGAGCTTGCCGGCGGTAAAAGTTTGTTCCTGCACTAACACGCCATACTGGTCATAGAACGACCATTTGCCTTCATTTTTATCGTCTTTAAAATCGCCTTCCTGTATTTTAATTCCGGTAGGTTGCTGAAATACCCAATGACCTTCTTTCATACCAGCTTTATAATTTCCTTCGCGTTGCATGGTTCCATTATCCGACCAGTAGGTCCAATGCCCATCTTCCAGGTTATTTTTCTTTTGGCCCTGGTATTTAGGTTTACCATTATCATACCATCCTTTCCAATCCCCATCCATAACCGATATCTTAGAACTATCCTTAAACCACTTCGATCCGTTTAATAGTTGATAGGTTGTTTTATATGATCCTTCATTTTCCTCTTGTCCGTTACTGTACCACTCTTTCCAAAGGCCATCTTCCTTATCGGCCACATAGCTTCCCTTTTCTTTAACACTGCCCGTTGGGTATAAAATGGTCCATTCGCCGGTTTTTAAATTGTGCTTGTAATTACCTATCTTCCATTTTACATTCCCTTCGTAATAATAGGTCCACGTACTGTCTTCTTCATCGTTTTTAAAATATCCTTTTACATCGGTGTCTCCTTTCTCAGTAAAATAAACCCAAAAGCCATTGCGTAGGTTACGCTGCATATCGCCGGTTGTTTTAGGTTTACCGCTGGTATAATACCAAACCCAGTGCCCATCTTTTACCCCGTTGGTATAATTGCCCTTCGATTTTATTTTATTACCCGGGTAAAACGATGAATAAGCTCCGTTCATTTTTCCTGCAGAATAAACAGCTTCATAATCTTCATCGCCATTTTTCACATAAAATTTCCAAAGTCCGTCTTTTAACCCGCCTATGTAATTACCAGTAGCTTCTACCTTGCCTGTAGCAGAATAAATAGTGAGTGAACCATTACCATTTATAATATGTTTTTTACCTGTGCTGTCGGCATATTCCATCAAATACAAAGTACTGTCGGTATGTTTGGTAACAGTTTTTACCTGCCCCGATGAATACCATTCCTGCCAGGTACCGGTTTCTTTATCATTACTAAAATCGCCTTCGGTTTGTTTTTTTCCATTTGCATAATACGATGTATAATGCCCTTCTTTCTTGTCCTTAGTAAACAGGCCCTGGTTCTCAATACTTCCATCCGTAAAATAATATATCCAGGCACCTTCTTTCAAATCATTTTTATAAGGTGTAACAGTACTTACCTTTCCATTGTCGAACCAGGTTTGCCAGCGGCCATCTTTCTTTCCATCGGTATACGAATCTATTTCAGCTGTATCGCCCTGCGAAAAAAAGAAAATGCATTTCCCGTCGGGATTACCTTTTTTGTAGTTTTTAATAGCTTTCAGCTTCCCATTTTCATAAAAATTCTTCCATGTGCTATCTTGATAACCGAACTTAAAAAAACCCTGTTCAGCTACTTTTCCATCCTTATACCATATTTTAAAAGGGCCATTTTGCATGCCACTGGTAAAATTGGCCTCGCTCTTTTTAATACCCTTTAAACTATCCCAATAAACTATTACAGGCTGAGCTTTTAAAGCCAGTGCCAACCCGGTTAATACCAATACAACCAATATTTTACGCATCAAATTTTAAGTAAGTGGCAAAAGTAGCAAATGAAAAAACCGATTTTGCACTATTAAAAAGAAAGTAATCCACAGGTTTTTAGAACCATTAAAAGGTATAAATCACTCAATTATGGATAAAATATTATTATATTAGACGCCTAATATCCGTTTAACTACCAAAATTACGTATGAAGCTAAATTATATTAAAACAATTACTTGCATTTCAGCGGTAGCATCATTGGCTCTGGTTTCTTGCCATGGTAATAATAATAGCTCCTCAACTACCCCCACCGGAGCAGACACCCTTACCAAAGCTACTGCTCAAAAAGGTGTAGATGCTGCTGACCAGGATTCTGAGACCTATCTTCTTCCTTCGCCATTACAAATTGCATCTATATTCAAAAATTCGGGCTTAACATACCAACCCGGTATTACAGCGCCTTTTAAAGATGCTTCGAAGTTCAATTCTCAGTATGAGCAAGCCCTTAATATGGGCATATTCAGTGCCGACCTTTCATATTGCATATTGAACAAACAATCGGACGATGCAGTAAAATACTTAAATGTAGTAAAAGCACTTTCTGATAAGCTTGGTTTTGGAAGTGTATTTGAATCAAATTCATTCCTGAAAAGGTTCCAGGGCAATATGAACAATACAGACTCTCTGGCATCACTTATAGCTGAATTACAGATGGAAACAGATACCTATCTTGAAAACAACAAACAAAAATACATTGGTGTAATTGCTTTTGCAGGCGCATGGGTAGAAAGTATGCACATTGGCGGCGAGGTTTACCAAAAAGGCAAAAATGCAGGAGTTAGCTCACGCATTTCAGAGCAAATGAATATACTTGAAGGCTTAGTAAAGTTACTTAACAAATACCAATCATCTGACACCCATATTGCAGGGCTTTTAACTGAATTGAATGTGATTAAAAAAGCTTATGATGGTTATGATGAGGTAAAAAGTTATAACCCTGACAGTGAACAACCTGTGATACTTACACCTGAACACATTGACCAACTTGGTGAAGTAGTTAAAACCCTACGCAGCAAATTTATTGCATCCTAAAAAATTTACGGTTAAACCTATACGGTATGACAAAGAATAATCTTATAGCCCTTTTGTTTGTTACCATGCTGGCATCGTCTGCAATCGGGCAATCGTATGAATATTGCGATACAAAAGTTTTAAAAGACAGCTGCAAGGATTATATTGATCATCCTTATCATTACGACGCTTCAAACATTATACTGGTTACCCTGCAAAAAAAGTCGCAATTAAAAGAAATCGAACTGCCAATGTTCATGGGTGAATCATACAGGCTTGTATTTAATACCTATGGACTACCTACAGGTGTAGAGATACATGTTTATAATAAAGATGCCGACCATGATAATCGCAAGGAGCTTTTCAGTTGCAACAGTTCAGATGCAACCAAGAAGATTTTTATTTATGATACCGAACATTTTCACAGTAAATTGTATGTTGACTATGTAATACCTGCAAACCATAATGGTGGCGGAGATTCTGCCCCGCTTATTCAAGGCTGTGGTGTACTGGTCATAGGATATAAATAAACCAAAAGTATGTACAAAAAACTACTCATTATTTGTATTTTCCTGTGTGTTCCGTTTATAGAAGAAAGCAATTTGTTTTCACAGTGTAACCCAAACAAAATCGCCCATAAATACAAAGGTAATCTTGATGATTATAAATATGATAGCTCTGCATATAACGTTATTCAGTTTACCGACAAGCCTCAAACTGTAGAGGTAGTTTTCTCGGCTTATGCCGGCAATATTTACAAGCTGGTTTTTGGTACTTCATTCTTTGACGAAGATGTGAAAGTGAATATTTATGACAAAAGCATGCGTGTAAAGAACCGGAAAAAGCTTTTCGATAACAATAGCGGTATTGATAACCTGTTTTGGGAACTACTTATAACCAAACCTGCCACCTATTATATTGATTACAGTGTTCCGGCAAAAGGCACAAGCACATCTACAGATGGGTGCCTGGTAATACTTATTGGTTATAAAAATAACCAACTAGCAAAGAAATAAAGGTATTATTAGCCTGTTTTAGGGCAATTGCTAAATTTGCTCTCCATCTGAAATATTTACTTTATGGCAACAGACAATTTCCAGGCTCCAGATTATTTTTTAGTTGACGAATTATTTACTGAAGAACATCGTTTAATACGCGATACAGCAAGAGCATTTATAAAGAAAGAATTATCTCCTATTATAGAAGAAGCCGCACAAAAGGCTACATTTCCTAAGCAAATAGTAAAGGGTCTCGCCAATATTGGCGCTTTTGGCCCAACTATTCCAACACAATATGGCGGTGCAGGGCTCGATTATATTTCGTATGGCCTTATTATGCAGGAAATTGAAAGAGGTGATTCAGGCATACGTTCTATGGCTTCTGTTCAGGGCTCATTGGTAATGTATCCTATATATGCTTTTGGTACCGAAGAACAAAAAAAGAAATATCTCCCTCCATTAGCCAGTGGTGATAAAATAGGTTGCTTTGGTTTAACAGAACCTGATCATGGCTCAAACCCATCAGGTATGCTTAGCCACTTTAAAGATAAAGGTGATCACTACTTACTGAACGGAGCAAAGATGTGGATATCAAACTCACCTATTGCAGATATTGCAGTTGTGTGGGCAAAAGATGAAAGAGGTGTTATACGGGGCCTTATACTTGAAAAAGGTATGGCGGGTTTTACGGCTCCTGAAACACATAACAAATGGTCGTTACGTGCAAGTGCCACAGGCGAACTGGTATTTGATAATGTAAAAGTTCCTAAAGAAAATCTGTTACCCAATGTAGAAGGCCTTAAAGGACCACTGTCTTGCTTAAATATGGCAAGGTACGGTATATCATGGGGTGTTGTTGGCGCTGCAATGGATTGTTATGATTCAGCTTTGCGATATTCAAAAGAGCGTGTGCAATTCGGAAGACCAATTGGTGGCTTTCAGCTTACACAAAAGAAATTGGCTGAAATGATAACTGAAATAACCAAAGCACAATTACTTTGCTGGAGGCTCGGTACCTTGATGAATGAGAAGCGCGCTACTCCTGCACAAATATCAATGGCAAAGCGAAATAATGTTGATATGGCACTGAAGATTGCACGCGAGGCAAGGCAGATATTTGGTGGAATGGGCATTACAGGTGAATACCCGATTATGCGCCACATGATGAACCTTGAGTCGGTTATAACATACGAAGGCACACACGATATACATTTGCTTATTACAGGGCAGGATATTACCGGGCTTGCTGCTTTCTCCTAAAACTTAAATGCTTACCCATGTCGCCCAAAGAGCCAGTAGTAGATAGTCAGGATGAAACGGGCGGATATATTCCGGGGGTTTGTAATATTGGTAAAGAAGAAGTAAAGAAAAGACGACGTGCTGCCATATATGCAGCTATACTGTCTATTATTGTAATCTCTGCTTTATTGCTTACGCATTCTATTAAGTTATGGCGTTTCCTGGCTTTTGTACCGCTTGCATCATTTGGAATTAGTGTTCAGCAATGGTCAAATAAATTTTGTGTGAATTTTGGCATGAAGGGTGTTTTTAATTTTAAAAACGCAGGCGAACTTACTTCTGTGGAACAACAGGAAATGATAAAAGCAGACAGGGCAAAAGCAATAAAAATGATAGTTATAGGGTTGATAGCCGGGTTAGTATTAACAATTGTTTTTTACCTGGTACCTTGAAACGAAAAACTAAAATATCTTTCCGTATTTTACTCTTAGCTGCCACCTTGAGCGTTTTATTTGCTGCTAAGCCTGCTCCCGATAAAAATGCAATAGTTGATGCGCGCAGCATCATTAATGATTTGTTTAAAGCCATTGACAACGCCAAAACGCTTACCTATACAATGGTTCATAGTGAACGACTGGATGGCAGTACCATTAGTACCGATAGCTCCCGGGTAAAGTCTCAGAAAAGTCCGCATAAAATATTCATGAAAATGTCAGATGGTGCGGAAGTGCTATGGCAGGATGGGGTAAATAACGGCAATGCCTGGGTACATCCTAACTCGTTCCCCTTCGTAACACTTGAGCTTGACCCTGACGGAATGATAATGCGTAAGAACCAGCATCACGGTGTTCAATATGCGGGGTACGATTATTTTAAAGATGTACTAAAACAAGCTGCGGATAAAGCAGGTAAAAATTTCGATTCACGCTTCCTTTACTTGGGTGAAATGGTATTCGACGGAATAAAGTGTTATAAAATAGTTGCACTCGATCCTGCTTTTAAATATGTACCGTACCAGGTTTTAAAAGGAGAAAATGTTTTATCGATTGCGAAAAAATTGTGGTTAAGTGAATATATGATAATGCAACACAACAACCTTACTTCGTTTAACGACGTGAACCAGGGGCAAACCATAATGGTGCCAACCGACTATGGTAAAGAAATAACTTTATATATAAATAAAACCACTATGCTTCCTTTGTTACTGAGGGTAGATGATGATAAAGGATTATTTGAACAATATATATTCAGGCATATAACATTGAATCCTGTTTTTCCGGCCAATACCTTTGCGAAGGAGAACAAAGAGTATCATTTTTAGAATAAAAAAGGCCTCGCAAAAATGCGGGCCTTTTTATTATTTATTTTCCCGGCTACTGCTTTATAAACTTCACCACTTGCATTTCGTTATCTGTAGTCACTTTTACAAAGTATATTCCCTGTGCAAGCATAGTTACATTCAGTGTTATTACTTTACCGTTGCTTATCTCTGAATTCTCACTCATTACTTCTTTTCCGATAGCATCTATCACCCCTATTACTGCATGTTTGCCGGCTCCTTGCATTTCAAAACTCAAGTTAACATCACCTAAGGTCGGGTTAGGATAAAGAATTGTCTTATCAGTTGATATAAGGTCAACTACACCGGTTACAACAATCATAAAACTTGCAGTATCAATGCATCCGTCAGCTCCTTTACCAATAACGGTATATTTTGAAGAAATGGTAGGTTTCACAATTGCGGTATCGCTAGTGCTTCCTGTATTCCAACTATAAGTTGCAGCTCCCGTTGCAGTTAAAGTATCGGCATTGCCAGTATTTAACTGATTATTTCCGGTTATTGTTAAGGTTGGTGTTGGGTTTATTGTAACAGTTACACTGGCATTGCTCTGGCACCCATTAGTATCAGTAACCAATACGTTATATGTATTAGAAGATTTTACCAATATAGTGTCACTAGTTCCTCCAGTATTCCATTTATAGGTATAGGTGCCATTACCAGTTGCATTAGCTGTTAGTGTATCGTCAATTCCGGAACAAATAACTGCAAAACCACTTACACTAATTGTCGGTAATGAGTTAACCACGACCCTGATACTTGCAGTATCTCTGCAACCCAAGGCATCAACTACTGTTACACTATATATACCTGCCGAAGATGTTATTATTGTATCCTGAGTTTCTGAAGTATTCCACTTATAAGTAAATGCCCCAGTACCTGCTGCATTGGCCACAAGTGTATCTTCCGAACCAGAACAAATGACTGCGCCTCCGGTTGTATTGCTGCTTATACCAACAGCAAAAAGAGAATCTGCTGTAACACTTTTAGTTGCTATACTTCCACATCCATTATTATCAATAACAGTTACACTATAGACAGTTGTAAGAGTAGCAATAATGGTATCTTTTGTACTGGCATTATTCCACAAGTATTTAAATGTTCCTATACCAGTTGCATTGGCAATGAGCGTATCGTTAATTCCCGAGCAGATCGTTGTATTACCGCTTATAGTAACTGTTGGAGTAGGGTTCATAATTACACTCTTACTTGCCATTGCTTTACACCCAACTGAGTCAGTTATAGTTACACTGTATACATTATCTGAGAATACTAAATTTGTATCTCCTGTTGCAGCTGGGCTCCAGCTGTATATTGATGGACCCGTACCGATAGCGTGTGCTATAAGAGTGTCTGCACTGCCAATACATGAAGTTCCTCCGCTTATTGTGACCCTAGCGCCGGGGTATACCAACGCACTTGCACTTGCGGTACTCTTACATCCATTCTTATCAGTAACAGTAACAGCATAGAAATTAGGCACGCCTATCTTTCTGATCTCGTTGTTTTGCTGATCAGCAACATATAAGTTCCCACTTGCATCAAAACCTAATCCGGCAGGATTATATAAACTGGCCACAGTACCCGTTCCATCATTTGAACCCGAAGTGGTAGTACCGGCAATGGTGCTTACAGCATCCGTTGACATTACTATTTTTCTGATCTCGTTATTCTGTCCGTCGCCAACGTAAAGATTTCCGAATCCATCATAAGTTATGCCCTGGGGTTGGTTAAAGCTCGCAGCTGTGCCAATTCCATCAATTGAACCTGTTGCATTAGATCCCGCAAACGTGGTCACCACGGCAGTACTTATTACTATTTTACGTATGTCATTCCCATATTGTTCGGTTACATACAGGTTTCCATTGCCATCATACGTAATACCATATGGATAAGTAAACCCGGCTGCGGTACCAGTTCCGTCAATTGTGCCAGAATTTGCCAATGAGCCGGCAAACGTAGAAACTGCACCAGTAGCTATTACTATTTTGCGAATTTCATTATTACTCCAATCAGCCACGAACAAATTACCATTACCATCGCATACAATTCCGGTTGGCTGATTGAATTCTGCCGCTGTGCCGGTTCCATCTGCTACACCTTGTGTAGTTGAGCCTGCGAAAGTGCTTACTGAACCAGTTGCTATAACTACTTTCCTTATTTCGTTATTATACTGATCGGCTACATATAAATTGCCATTGCCATCATAGGCTATTCCGGTTGGATAATTAAAACTTGCTGCAGTACCTGTCCCATCAACATTACCGGTGTTCACCACCGAGCCGGCAAATGTGGTTACCGCACCCGTAGGTATTACTACTTTGCGAATTTCCTGGTTATACTGATCGGTAACATATAAATTACCATTGCCATCATAGACTATACCGGTAGGGTTATATAAGCTAGCTGCAGTACCAGTTCCATCATTCGAACCTGATGTTGTGGAACCGGCAAGAGTGCTCACCTTACCCAGGTTAGGTGCCGGAGGGCTACTCACTATTATAGTATCATGTGTGCCAGAAGTGCTCCAGCCATACACAAATGAACCATTGCCAGCGGCATTAGCTTTAAGTGTATCATAAAGCCCGCAAACTAAACTTCCACCCATTATATTTTCACTTATAGTAAGCGTAGGCGTGCTATTCAGTACTATGCTCTTACTTGCGGTTGCTGTACATCCATTAGCATCAATAACCGTAGCGGTATATATATTGTTCACAGATACTATGTTTGTATCACTAAAGGATGTAACAGGTGCCCAGTTATACGATAACGAACCGGCACCTGTTGCATGCGCTATAAGAGTGTCTGCAATACCAGTACACTGTGCTCCCCCGGTTATACTAATTGTTGTGGCCGGATATACCGTTGCGCTTGCGCTAGCGGTATTTTTACAGCCATTCCCATCGGTAACGGTTACACTATAAAAATTGGGTACGCTTATTTTACGTATTTCATAATTGTTCTGATCGGCTACATATAGATTGCCACCAGCGTCAAATGCTACTCCGTCAGGGCTATAGAAGCCAGCTGTTGTACCGCTTCCATCGGCTGAGCCTGAGGCCGTAGTGCCTGCAAAAGTAGTTACTGCTCCGCTTGATGTAACTATCCTTCTGATCTCGTTATTTTCATTATCAGTCACATATAAATTACCGAAACCATCATAGGCTATTCCGGTTGGGTAATAAAAGCCTGCTGCTGCACCAATACCATCGGCTGAGCCCGATGTATTTGAACCGGCAATTGTTGTAACAACTGCTGTAGCGATAACAATTTTGCGAACATCATTGCCATATTGTTCAGTCACATACAGGTTACCATTGCCATCACTTACTATTCCATAAGGATAATAAAAATTCGCTGCAGTCCCTGTTCCGTCCAGTGTTGCGGAGGAAGCACTTGATCCGGCTATTGTAGTTACCGCACCGGTAGATAAAACTATCTTCCGTATCTCAAAATTACTCTGATCAGCTACATACAAATTTCCGTTGCCATCATAAGTTACACCGGTTGGAGAAGAAAAACCTGCTGCTGTCCCTGTTCCGTCGGTATGGCCTGATGTAGTTGTTCCGGCAAAGGTGGTAACCGCACCCGTAGCTATTACTACTTTACGTATCTCATTATTTTGGTAATCGGCCACATATAAATTTCCATTCCCATCGCATGCAATTCCTGTTGGTTCTTTAAACCCTGCCGCCGCACCAATTCCATCAGCCGAACCGGATGTGCTTGTGCCGGCAAAAGTTGTTACTACACCTGTAGCTAAAACCAATTTACGTATTTCGTTACTGTTCTGATCTACTATAAATAAATTACCATTCCCATCATAAGCCGCTCCGGCTGGTCCCGTGAATTGAGCAACGGTACCTGTTCCGTCATTATAGCCAGGAGTAGTTGAGCCTGCTATAGTTGTAACAATACCTGTATAGGGCGTCGACGGGCTACTAACAATAATAGTATCTCGCGTACCTGATGTGCTCCATATGTAATTTAACACACCGCTACCGCTTGCGTTGGCCCTAAGAGTATCATATGAGCCACAGGCTAAGCTTCCGCCAATTATATTTTCACTTATGCCTACGGTTGGTAATGCATTTACATTTATGTACAACTTTTTAGTTATACTATCCTTGCCTCCGTAATTAGTTACTACCAGCTTCACACTATCTTTTCCGGGAGTATTGAAAGCGATACCCGGGTTTTGTAGAGTAGAAGTGATTGTTGATGCACCATCCTGGAACGTCCACATCCAGGTTAAAGGAACATTAGTTGAATTATCGGTAAACTGCACGACTACACCAGCACAGGGAGTAGTATTGCCAGCAGCAAAAGCTGTTACCGGTTTAGATAGCGTAGTTATTTTACGTATCTCATAATTATCCTTATCTGTAACATACAGATTTCCGCTACCATCAAAAACTACTCCGGCAGGGTCAGAGAAGCCTGCAAATGATGCTGTTCCATCAACCGAGCCCGATGTTGTTGTACCTGCAAAGGTTACCACAGCGCCTGTTGCCGTCGTTATCATCCGTATTTCATTATTTACCTGGTCAGCCAAAAAGAGGTTGCCTTTACCATCGTACGTTATACCGGCAGGTTGATTAAAACTTGCAGCTGTGCCAATCCCATCTATTGAACCCGGTGCAGATGAACCTGCAATGGTTGTAACAGCATCAGTTGCTATTACAATTTTCCTGACCCTATACCCATATACTTCAGATACATATAGGTTTCCATTCCCATCATATGCTATTCCTGACGGATAGGTAAAACCTGCCGCGGTACCTATTCCATCTGCTGAACCCGCTGAAGTGGATCCTGCAAAAGTTGTAACTACACCTGTAGATATTACTATTTTACGTATTTCATTATTATAGGTATCGGCTATAAATAAATTTCCACTACCATCGTATGCAACTCCTGAAGGTGACTTAAACCTGGCCGCAGTGCCTGTTCCATTAATTGAACCTGCTGTAACAGATCCTGCAAATGTTGTTACCGCTCCTGTAGATACTACTATAGTGCGAATCTCGTTATTCTGATAATCGGCCACATATAAATTACCTGCGCCATCATATGTTATACCCGCTGGTTGATTGAAAGTTGCTGCGGTACCTGTTCCATCAGCATGGCCTGATGCGTATGATGTTGACCCTGCAACGGTAGTTACTGCACCTGTGGATAAGGTTATCATTCTTATATTCTGCGCGATAGCATCGGTTACATATAAGTTCCCCAAACCATCATAAGTAACTCCGGATGGGCCTATAAAACCCGCTGCGGTACCCGTTCCATCATTATTACCAGGGCTTGCAACAGAGCCTGCGAATGTTGTTACTATTTGAGCATTAGAAAACCCAAATACAAATAACAATATTGCAATGACAGATAACTTTTTCATGGCTATAAAGCTATGACTATTTTCGGTGGCTGACAATAGATTGACAATCATACTGCACTTCCGGAAATAAGAATATATCTTTTAAAAAAATTACTTAGCTTTGAGATACTAATATGGAAAAAATACTGAATTATATTGACGGTCAGCTTGTAGCACCGGCAAAAGGTAAATACCTCGATAACTATAATCCTTCAACCGGAAAGGTTTATTCCTCTATTCCTGATTCGGATGAGGAAGATGTAAAATTAGCTGTTGAAGCGGCCAATAGAGCATTTCCTGCATGGTCTTCTATGAAAAAGGAAGAGCGCTCCCAATGGATGATGCGCCTTACCGATCTGCTAGAAAAGCGCCTGGAAGACTTTGCTAAAGCAGAAACTATAGATAACGGAAAGCCTTTGTGGTTATCCCGCTCTGTGGATATACCGCGTGCTGTAAGCAACCTGAGCTTCTTTGCTACGGCTTCATTGCACTTTGCTTCTGAGTCACACAATATGGATGGTCATGCCATTAACTATACCCTGCGTGATCCTATTGGTATTGCGGGTTGTATATCTCCCTGGAACCTTCCACTGTATTTATTTACCTGGAAAATTGCTCCTGCACTTGCAGCGGGCAATTGTGTAGTTGCCAAACCATCGGAAATTACACCTATGACAGCCTTTATGCTCTCACAGCTTTGCGCAGAAATTGGTTTCCCTAAAGGTGTTTTTAATATTGTTCACGGACTAGGGCCAAAAGTAGGAAGTGCCATTGTATCGCACCCTGAAATAAAAGCAATTTCATTTACAGGCGGTACCAAAACCGGTGCTGAAATTGCACGTGTGGCCGCACCTATGTTTAAAAAACTATCGCTTGAACTGGGCGGAAAAAACCCGGTACTGATATTTGCTGATTGCGATTGGGAGAAGATGATGAAGACAACTGTCAACTCTTCATATACTAACCAGGGTGAAATTTGTTTGTGCGGATCACGCATAATGGTTGAGAAAAGTGTTTATGATAAATTCAAAAAGGAATTTGTAGAAAAAGTAGAAGCCCTAAAAGTTGGGCCACCTATGGAAGACAGCAGCAGGCTTGGCGCTATTGTTTCAAAACCGCATTACGATAAAATACTCTCTTATATAGAACTTGCAAAACAAGAAGGTGGAAAGGTTTTGTGCGGTGGCAATGCTGTAAAACTAAGCGGAGAAGAAAAAGATGGCTGGTTTATTGAGCCTACTGTAATAGAAGGTTTGGCATACAACTGCCGCACCAATATGGAAGAGATATTCGGTCCTGTGGTAAGCATTATGCCATTTGAAACTGAAGAAGAAGCCTTAAAATATGCCAATGCCACAGAGTATGGATTAACATCGATGTTGTGGACCGAAAACCTGACCCGCGCACATACACTGGCTGCAAAGTTGCGCTCAGGTATTGTATGGATAAACTGCTGGCTATTGCGCGACCTGCGCACACCTTTTGGTGGCAGTAAAAGTTCGGGTGTTGGGCGCGAGGGCGGTTGGGAAGCGATGCGCTTTTTTACCGAACCTAAGAATGTCTGCATAAAACTGTAAAACTGATTTTTATCATAAAAGTTTGATATTCAGCATTTTTTCTATAAAATTGCATGGATAATTTTGTCTTACCATTACCAATTACTACAGGGTTGAAGAAGAGGTATTCAAATCAAACTAATGCAATTATTGCTATTGTATCAATAGTTACAGGTATCGTATACCTTGCTTCTACTATGCCCGCAATTATTGAACAGTTTAATTGCCCTAACTGCAAATTCAGTGCCGATCTTTCATTAAAACATTATTGGTACAGGTGGTGTTTAGCGGTGTTGTTGCTATTTGCAGGGTACAGATTAATTATGAGGCTAATTGGAACAAGAAGGTTGTATTATATCTTCTTTACAAGCATTGTGTTAATTTCCATTCACGATCTTTTTTACGGAATTGGTGCGATGAACATTTACGACATACTTCTATATGGAGTAGCACCATTTATAGTTTCAATTCTTGGATTTATTTATTTTATTGGATACTATAAAGCATCCCTAAAATACAATTAAAAAAAACTTATAATTTTATTTTAGGAAGCACAAAATCTATAAGCTGTTTCAGGCATTCCTCATAGTTGTGCTTATCAGTGCGTATTTCAACATCAGCAAATTCAGGTTCTTCAAATGGTGCTGATATGCCTGTGAAGTCTTTTATCTCTCCCTTTCGTGCCTTGGCGTAAAGCCCTTTTGTATCGCGCTTCTCGCAAACCGCTAATGGTGTATTTATATATACCTGGCAGAAATCCTCAACACCGATAATTGTTTTAGCCATTTGGCGCAAATCTTCTGTTGGGCTTACAAATGAATTAATAGTTATTACACCGCAGTTTACCAAGAGTTTCGATACCTCTGCTATCCTACGAATGTTCTCGTTACGGTCCTTTTCTGAAAAGCCGAGGTCTCTGTTAATGCCGGTCCGTATACTATCTCCATCCAGTATATATGCCAGGTGGCCTTTATCGTGCAAGTATTTCTCTAAGCCAATAGCCAGTGTAGTTTTACCTGAGCCTGATAGGCCGGTCATCCAAATAACAATACCTTTTTGCTTAAGAAGGCTTTCCTTGTTCTTCCTGTCTACTACCTTATCGAATATGGGAAATATGTTACTGTCCTCCGGCATTATTTGGCTTGCTATCTTTTGTTTCGGTAGGTGCTTTTACTGCAACAGGCCATGTATTATTGCTGCGGTCCATATCGGGCATAACGTTATCGGGGTCAACAACTACCGATTGAATGGTACTTGTAGAACCATAATGGAATGTCCATTTTCCGGTATGCTGCCATACTTCGGCAGGTAATGTTACTCGGCCGGTATGTCCGTTTGTTTCCTTTACCTCTATTATCATTGGCATTACCATTTGCCTTAAATTCTTCACAGTAATTTCTGCGCCTTTGCTACCTCCTGTAGAATCAGGTGCTGTATATTTTACATCGGTAACTGCCTGGTCGAGTGTAGAAGGTTTGTAGAACCATTCTTTCCAGAACCAGGTCAGATCATCGCCCGCTCCATCATCTATGCTGCGGAAGAAATCTTTTGGTGTGGGGTGCTTGAATGCCCAACGGTTCACATAATTCCTGAAGGCATAGTCAAACCTATCATGGCCCAATACATATTCCCTTAGCATGAATAAAGCAAACGCAGGTTTGTAATAACACAGCATACCAATTTTGCGTGTATCCATTGCATCCTCGTAAGTCATTACAACACTGGTACTGTCTCGCTTCATAAAGCCAACTACAGGGTCAGGCAGTTCAGGTTTATTGTATTCTCCTTTATTAAAATTCTGACCCGAATATATATTTATAAATGTGTTGAAACCTTCATCCATCCATGCATATTTACGCTCATTAGAGCCTACTACCATCGGGAACCAGTTATGCCCAAATTCGTGCGTGGTTACAAAAAAGAGCATCGATTTTACTGATTTCCAAGAACAGAAAACAATACCGGGATATTCCATTCCACGTACATTACCCGCTACGTTCGAAGCAGCAGGATATGGAAATACAAAATAGGTGTTCGAATAAAATTCAATGCTTGCTTTTGTATATTCCGTTGCTCTTCCCCAAGCTGTATCAGCAGAACATTCTATTGGGTAGAAAGACATAGCAATAGATTTTTTCCCTTCAGGAAGGTTAATACGCGCAGCATCCCAAATAAATGCATTAGAGCATGACCAGCTCACATCGCGTGAGTTGCTGATCTTAAAATGCCAGGTAAGATTGCCTGAAGATTTCGGGCGGGTTGATGCTTTACCTATTTCATCGGCACCTACTATAGTAACCTTAGTATCGCTTGCACGTGCCTTGCTAAGCCTATCTATTTCAGTAGGCGTAAGCACTTCAAGTGGGTTCACCAGTTCGCCTGAACCTGCAACGATCATGTTGGCAGGAACAGTCACACTGTAATCAAAGTCGCCATATTCTAAATAAAACTCCGATGCACCAAGGTATGGCTCCGTGTTCCAGCCTTCAACCTCATCATACACGCACATACGTGGATACCACTGTGCAATTTCATATATCCTTCCATTCTTCGTTTCTGTCCTTCCCATCCTGTCCGATCCATCAGGTGGAACAAGGAAACTGTATGCTATTTTTATGGTTATCTTATCTCCCTTAGCTTTCAAAGGGCTCTTGAGCCTTATCTGCATTCGGGTATCAGTTATTACATATTCGGGTGAAGATACTTCAGTAGCATTTTTTACAACGGTAACCGATTTAATGCTGTCGCCACCTGCAAACTCTACATTACCAAAACGGCCACCACCAATAGGAGTTTTATAATGCCCACGTGATGTTGGAGTAAATAGGTTCTGGTCCAATTGCAACCATACATATTTCAGTTCATCGGGGCTGTTGTTTGTATAGGTAATTTCTACCGTACCGCTTATTTGTTTTTTGGTCGTATCTAAAGTTACTGCAATTTTATAATCGGCATGGTTTTGCCAGTACATTGGTCCCGGCGCTCCACTGGCACTACGCGTAGGACTGCCTGGTTCATTCAAAAAAGTAGGGTCGAATGCCGAATGTGGGTCATAACCACTTTGTGCTTTGCTTATTTGGCCGCACATCATCAATGAAAGAACCGTAATTGCCGATAATAGTTTCATAAATGGAGAATATTTAGGAAACACGAAAATAGGAAAATTCCCCTTTTAATAGCTTTATTGCTCAATAAAAGCCCCTTTTCGCACACTATTTCATACTTAATTCATTGAAGAACAGCCTATCTGCCTTTGCCACGAATTACGCTAATTCTTAGAGGCTGAACACGGTATACACTTTTCAGTAAGTGTATACCATCAAGCTATTGATTTTCAGCTTACTAGTTTTAATTATTTTTTGCATTTTGTATACCGACTTTGGCATTTTGCCTGCATCCATTTTACTCACGCTTATATAACAGAAGCAACCAGCATCTGGTATTAAAACTATCTGAAGAAGTTTCATTTTAAGCGGTAGTTAGTGGTAATACAAAATTACTACTAACTATTTAGTATGAGGATTGAAATAGAAAACAATTTTCAACAAGCTACATATTTAGCTTAGCCTGAAAGTATTCTTGCAAAATGGGTCGTAATATTCTTAAACAGCAAACCCTACTGCTTTGGCAAACGTTTGAAAAGCATTATAAAATGCAAGTTGATTTATATTACCTGACCCAACAAATAACATATTTGTTGGAGTGCTAACCATGGCCCTGTTTACACCACCTAAATTACATCCTAATAAAACTGGCGCAGGAATATATGTTGCGGGATATGCTGTGTTTGAGTTTGTTTGCACTCCATTAATGTACCCATACAATTGATTAGTTGGGGATGGTTTTCTAACCCCCACGTACATAGCTATCTGTGGGTTTGAAGAAATAGGCCCCCCATTCATGTTTGACAAATTGGATTGATTAATTCCAATATCTAATACATTAAAATTATAATACGGCTGTATTGCAATTTGAGTAGTGGCATCCCCTCCGCCAATTAAACAACTTACGCCAGTATTTGATGTATAATGAGTATATCCCCCGATGCTTGCATTAGTTAATGTATAATTAACAGATTGCGTGGCAGGTAAAAATCCTAGGTTTAAGTAGTTAGTATAGGATGTAGATCCCATAGTATAGCCCTTTAGCGGAGTCCATATTACAGAACCAAATTCAGTCACTAAAGTTGAACTGGGGTTTACAATAGATATTTTTGCATGACCTCGTAGCTCCGTTGCAAATATCCACATCCTGTCAAGCTGTTGCCATACATTTGCTGCTTTTAAATTTTTTATTAAGGCATCTAACTCAATTAAATATTTCTGAGTAGGAATCGAAAATCCATTTCTTCTTACTTGGTTTATCCACAACCTGGTTTCGTATGCATACACACGGTTTATATCTTGCAATAGGCCACCCTTCTGGCCCGACATACTTCCTTGCACCTGCGTGGCAACTATGCCCGACTTGCCCATATTTACTAACCCATTTACCATTTCAATATTTTTTAAGATTATTGTATTATCAATTTCCCACTTGAGATACACTCACTTTTATCATTTAGTATTCTGTATAAATATATTCCTGTAGGCTGATTATTTAGATTAATCGTTATTTGGCTATTCGCCAATGGCCCATGGCTATTGGCTATTCCTGAATACACTTTTTTTCCAAGCACATTATATACTTCAACATTGTCATTGATTCGTAATTCGTAATTCGTAATTTTTAATTGGAATACGCCATTGCTTGGGTTCGGATAAACTACTACCTCTCCACTACCATTATTCAATTCATTTATTCCAGCGGGTATACTGACTCTACGAATACGACTATTTTGGTCATCTGCTATATAAAAGTCGCCCAATCTATTAACACATACGGAGTATGGGACATTTAACTCCGCAGCAGTAGCCATACCCCCATCACCACTAAAGCCCTTTAGATTATCGCCTGCTACCGTAGTAATAATACCAGAGGATACATTTACTTTCCGTATCCGATTATTAGAATTGTCAGCAATATAGATATTTCCTGTGGCATCAATAACTACTGCTGAGGGGTTATATAACTCTGCGTTAGTTGCCTGCCCGCCATCACCGCCGAAACCTTGAGCACCATTACCAACTATGGTATTAATAATACCAGTTGTCATTGTAATTTTCCGTATCCGGTCATTGCCAGCATCAGCAATATAAATATTTCCTACTGAGTCTCCAAAAAGTCCTTCTGGTGTATCAAATTCTGCTGCCGTTGCTGGGCCTCCATCACCAGCATAATGACCAATTGTTCCATCACCAGCAATGGTAGTAATAATCCCCGTAATTGCCGATACTTTCTGTATTAGGTCAACCCCATACCCATCGGCAATATATACATTTCCAGAATCATCTGCATATACAGCTGAAGGATAAACACCCGCAGCTGTTGCTGGGCCACCAACTCCACTGCCATAAGTTGAGGTACCATTCCCGGCAATAGTCGTAATTATTTTTGTAATGCCATCTACTTTCCTCACTCGACTGTTGCCTTCATCAGCTATATAAATATTATTCTTTTTATCTATATATATTCCAATGGCGCCAAGTTCCGCAGCAGTAGCAGGGCCACCATCACCACTAAAACCACCCATTCCGTTCCCAGCAACTGTAGTTATACTACCTGAAGAAATGTTGATTTCTCGAATCCGTGCATTTCCGTTATCAACGATATAAACATTACCTGTAGTGTCTAAAGCTACGGCTTCTGGATAAGAAAGTTCTGCAGCAGTCGCTGGACCATTATCTCCACTGTATCCTCTTATACTGTCGCCTGCTATAGTAGTGATTACTTGAGCCTCACTACTAATAAAAGATAGTGTAACAAATAAAAATATTCCAAAACACTTATTATTCATTATTCCAAGTTAATAAATTTAAACATAAATAAAAAGCATCTTATCAATTTTCTTCTCCGCTTCGTATATTTATAGATTAATAATTTTCTATCGTAGCGGTACCAAATACCTTATTCGAGGCGACTGAAGTACCAATTGTTATTCCAAGAGTAGCATTCGATGCTAGGTGTATAAACGGCTTACCATTATTATCCACCGGCAATCCAGGCATATTAGTAGGATTAAGCGCATCTAGTGCAGCCGTGCCCGCATTACCAGTACCGTTTGGTAAACTTATACTACCTATTGGGTAAACAGTACTAATGACTACCAAATAAACATAGATTATAACGTTCCCTGAACTAACATTAGTGGATAATAAAAGGCTAGTTACCCTAGCACCATTTACATTACTACTATCAGTAAAACTCGCACCATAAGTATTGGTACCAAGTGTGTCAACGTTAGTGCCTGTTAAAGACACGTTAAAATTACTTACATTTTGAGTAAAAGTCGGAAGATTAGAAACTGCCATAATGTTTTTGTTTAAGGGTTAAATTGAGTTATGAATTATGAGATATATTTATGAGTAAAAATTAGTTGCCAGAAATAAATAATGAGCCGCCTATACGGCCAAGTATCAAAGCATTGCCAATGGTTATATTAGTACTTACTCCTGGATTATCGGTTCCATTAAAATACCCATCAGGGAAATTTAATATCGCCTCAGGTGGTAGTATTGTGCCATTAACTTCAACTTTATTATAGTTTGAACCGCCAGGGCTGCTAATTTGAGTAAATACAACAGGATAAGTGCCCACCACAAAACCAGGTGAACCATTAGATATCCAAGTTGTATTTGCTTGAGTGGCTCCCTCATTATCCACAGGAACAATTGTACCAACAAAATCAGGAGAAGTACACATGCTTGGATGTCGGGTAAGTATATAAGGGTGACTGGCATCTCCAACTTGAGTTAAAATATATAAACCATTATAAGGTAGGTTTGCACCAGTTTCTTCTATTACAAGTAAAATCATTCCTAAATAAGCCGGAGAAATTCCGTCAATGTATGTAGAAGTAATAGTGCCATTCGAATTTCCTGTAAGGGTAGCTCCAATTCCAGATTGCCCTGGGCCATACGTGTATCCTGTGCCAAGACCTGATAAGGCAAGAGTAGTAACCGCATTAGCTGAAGGTAAAATGTTTAATAATTGCATGGTTATTAGTGTTTAGTTATTTAATGTGAACCAAAACCGAGGGACTATTTTAAAAATTTATTAATGGTACGTTTAAAACGTTAAGGCAATGGTAGGTGATAGGTATTTAATTCAAAATATTGGTAATGTTAAATTTTCAAACTATGTAACAAGATGCATAAAACATGTAATGAAATGCAAAATCATCCATTAAATGGGCTAAGATTTTGCATTCATGAATTCCTACTCAATAATTTTGAGCCGTGAGTAAATACATTTTCTGCGTACAAAAAAAGAAATGTATTCACGAAACATAAGAAAAAAACAATATGCGTAAATGCAAAATCATCCGCTAGACGAACTACGATTTTGCATTCACGAACTCCTACTCAATAATTTTGAGTTGTGAGTAAATGCACAATGGTTATATAAAATAGAAATTCAGTGCCTGGCTCCGCACTCTATAGATTTACAAAACTTACTTTGTAATATTCCTGCCGTAAGTATACAGCTTACCATTTTTGGCAATGCTTTGCCAGCTTATCATTTTTTGTTCGCCATTGCGGCAAAGTACAGGGCTTTCGTAGCGCGCTTCTTCACCGTCTTTAACAGCAGCAAGCATAGGTAGCAACTCATCTTTCAATATTTTTTTTGCCGGTTCGCCTCTCAGTTGTGCCAGTTCATACCCCAATGAAATTTTAAACACCGGGTTAACTTCATCAAACACAAGTGTGTTTCGGTCAATTACGCACATAAGTTCGGTTGAATAGTTAACCAACATTATCAGGTTTTCCATCCGCTTGTTCTTCTCTTCCAGGTCCTTGGCGGCATTGCTTATTGCCTTATGCGCCTTCGATACATCTTGCTTTACAAGCAACAGATAAACCGAGGTGAGAAAAAGAACAAATAAAAAGAAGATAAAGTATAATAGTGTACGAAAATTATCGGGAATGATATTGCTTACTGTTACGCTAAAGTAATCGGCACGATAAAGAAAAACGGTGGCAAGCAAACATATTGCGAACCATATACGGCCCTGCTTGCGGCTGGTATAAAAAGCAAAGCCAGGCAGGGTAACAATTATAAGCACTATCGGGCTTAAAATACCACCCGTTACTAGTGAAAGAGCGATTAACTCAATAAATGTAATGCCAATAAGTACAAGGTATGTTATAAATGCTTTTTTATGAAGCGGTAGCGATATAATATTTAAAAATACTCCGACTATATAAGGAATAATAATGCCCGGCAACGTAAGTTTTATACCCCAAACAGTATAGAGCGTTATTAATAACGCCGACATAAAAACCACTATAATGGTACTGATAACTCTCAGCACAGAAATTTGCTGGTCTACTAAGTCTTGAAATACAGGCTTTGTCATTTAAATCTATATCAGGGATAGGGATATACCCACAAATATACAGATTAAAAGCCGTATTACTACGCCAATATGCCCAATAAAAGAGACAAATGCCAGACGCAGAATGTTTAAAGCCCCTTTAGGGGTTTGGGGTAAGCTTATTGTGCGCTGTCGCCGGCGCCCATATCGGGGCCCATATCAATATTATTGTTTTTCTTCTTGAATAGAGTAAAGTCGGTTTGCCCGAACTTATAACTTATGGTAAACTGGAAGAAACGTGAATCTCTTCGACGTGATGTTGTTTCGGTATATAAAGGAATACCTACAGGATTAGTTGCTGTTACATTAGTACGTGCATCAGCAGTAGCAAAAATATCCTTTACACTAAGTGTGGTCGATAGCTTGTTCTTGAAGAAATCTTTCTTAATGGCGCCGTCTACCCAATAATTCTGGCCAATATATCCACTGGCTGATGGTGTAACACCGCCGCCACCCATTCCACCGCCAAAACCGCCACCGCCCCAGCGACCGCCACCACTGCCTCCCGGAGGTACCTCGGCTTTCGACATATAATTACCATTGAACTGCAGGCTGAAATTCTTAGGCAGTTTAAACGTAAGGTTCAGTTTTGCAAAGTAGCTGAGGAATTTTTTTGCAGTATCAGGTATGCCCAAATTAGTAGCATTAATACTTGATTCAAAAAAGTTAATGTTGCCCGTAATATCCAGAAAGCTTCCGATAGAGTTTTGTGAAGTAAGCTCCAGTCCCTCTGAATATGCATAATTAGCATTTTCGTAAGTACTGAAATATTGAATCTGGTTAAGAATAGGGTTCTTCTGGAATGAATCTAATTGTGTTGTAATAATATTCTGGGTAAGCTTATAATATGCCGAAACCAAAATATTATTCTTCTTATCGAAATTCTTTATCAGGTTCAATTCAAACGAATGCATATACGAAGGTCTCAGGTTAGGGTTGCCTGTCTGCACATTTTCTGAATTGGAATAATTATTAACCACCAATTGGCTGAAATTAGGGCGGGTAATGTGCGTAGTATAGCTTAACTGCAGATCAGTATTCTCGGTTAAATGATAGGTTGCAAATGCACTCGGGAAGAAATACAAAAGTGATTGCGGTGCAAGTTTCAGGGTATCAATAGAAGAAGTTACCGTTCCGCTATAAAAAGATTGTTCAGCCCTTAGCGCCAATTGCGCGCTTAATAGGGCGCTGAAATCGTGACTGTAACTAAAGTAGGCAGCATACACTTGTTGGTTATACTGCGTTGTATTGCTTTCGCCGGGTATTTCGCCATAACTCAAAAGCGTTATATCGTTCACACTATTTACATTATTAATAGTAGCCATAACCCCTGCATCTATTTTCGATTTTTTAGTTACAGGGTTTGTAAAATCAAATTTACCTACATAGTATCCGCTACCACCATTACTGGTTTGTTGCTCAACTATTTTTGATATTTCGTTATTGTTCTGGTCAAAATCTTCAATAACGTAATTACCAGATCCGGTGGTACTGCCCTGGTTAGCGGTAATACTGGCGGTAAAGTTCTCCTCGTCTTTAGGATATAAGTGTTTGAATAATACCGATGCGCCTACGTTATTAAATATGCGCGAAGAGTTTGAATATTCAATGGTATTTGAAATTCCCTCAGGGTTCAATCCGTGCAGTGTATCAGTGGTAGTGTAAAGATTATCGGAAGTTGTAAAATTACCTGTACCATACGTTCCGGTAACCGTAAGCGTATTGCGGTTATCGATAAAATAATCGAATCCGCCTCTTGCAAAAGCAAAGTACCCTATCATGGTATTGGTATCGTGCTGGTTAATATTAAGGTAAGGAGGAGGGTTGTTGTTCTTATCGGTTGTATCAGTAGCATTCTTTGTTTCGCTGCCATACATTTTATGCTCTATCTGTTTGTAGAATAAATTTGCAAAAACGTTTATCTTTTTCTGCCTTACGTTCAGGTCAAGTCCGCCTGTCAATTTACCATATTCATCAATACCACCACGCACCATGCCATTGTATCCAAGGGCCTGGTTATGTTTCATAATAATATTTATTATACCACCTGTACCGGCAGATGCATCATACTTTGCCGATGGATTAGTGATCACTTCTATCTTATCAATTTCATCGGCCGGTATTTGGTCAATAGTTAACGTGCTTGGCATACCATCAACATATATTTGAGGGGAAGAATTACGCAGTGTTACATTTCCGTCAATATCTACATTCACCGAAGGAATTGTTTTAAGTACATCTTCAGCTGTACCACCAGCATTGGTAATACTTTTTGTAACGTCAAAAACTCTCTTATCAAGCTTTATCTCCATAGGTGGAGGATCTCCGCTTACAGTAACCGCTTTAAGATTCTGTGCAGTCGAAACCATCTTTATATTTCCCAGGTCCTTATCCACAACATCTATCAATCCCTCTACACCCGATAATGCTGCCATAGGATTATCACTATTTTGCGATTGAGCAGCCTGCATTTTTTTTGCCTTAGCCATCATCTTGCTCAAATCGAAAGTAACGGTGCGGGTGTAAATGTTATATCCCATCGAGCTTATTTGCAGGGTATATTGTATAGGTGAGAACATAGGGCCTGCTATGGGTAATTTCTCTAAACTAAACTCTCCGTTATCGGTTGTAAGCTGACCTGCTATTATTACCGTTTTCATGGTTTGCGAGGCCGAATCCCATTTAGGGCCGGTAAGCTGCACTGCTGCAAAAGGTATGCTTTGACCGGTGGCACTGTCTACAACCTTTCCATAAAAATGGCCTGAATTCATCCTGCCTTTCATAGAGCCACCTCCAAATCCGCCCATTTGTGCATTTGAACAAATAGAAATAATGCTAAAGAGCAAAACACAGAGAAACGAATACCTTTTCATAAATGGAGCTTATTAGGGTTGGCAAATTTACAAAGAATCATGCCTCATTGAACCACCATGCATATCCATCTGATGGCCAAGCCTTTTGCCCATATTTTGCATGAGCTCGTCATACTTTTTCTTTTGCTCAGGATTGCATATTTGCCTAATTGCAACTGAACTCCTGAACAGTTCTTTTTGAACTGCTACTCTGTATGTTCCAACCGAATCGGAATACATAAAAGCATGAACACTGTCAGGCATATCATTAGCCATACATGCAAATATTTCTTTCTGCAGCCTTGAAATTTCCGACTGGTACTTTTTCATTTTATCGGCATGGTCCTTAAATATCTTCTCTGCCTGTTCTTGCTGTGTATTATCAAAATCAAGCTGCTTGGTAAGGAACATCATGCCTTTATCCTGCATATTATGCAGCCCGCCTTCATGGCGCATTTTGCTGCGCGATGCTTTATTATGCATCATCCACCAGCTTCCTACAAAAGCCAGATTCAGCAGAAGCATCACTATTAGTATGGTATTGGTCAGCCGGGTATTCATTCTGTACTTTTTAAATTGTTCAATTACATATTACCGCAATTGCATCCGCCACCATTCAGGTGACGGTTCCGTAAGCCCCCGCGGAAACCTCCATAATTCCCACGGTGAGCCTCGAAACCTCTGTGGAAGTTCCCAAAACTGCCATGCTCCCTTCCACGAAAATCATGACTATAAAAATCTCTGTGATGCCTGTTATGACCACCGCAATGTGCAACTGCAAAAACAAGAATATTGCATGCAATAAGTGCAATAAGTAATATGTTGGTGAGCTTAGGGTTGTTCATAGTATCTTATTTTATATTATTGAATTCACGAGCCTAAAACTGTGCTTTTTAAGTAATAAAGTTTTAGGGTTGTTTATCATGGCTTATCAGTTTTATTATTGCTTAACCAATCACCGTTTATATCGGCCACCTGGTAATCGTTCACCAGATCATCAATACTCGTGGTTACTTGTGGCACTTGCGGCTCAGGGCTCTCAAAGACGTACTTTATAGTATATACATTCAGGCAAATGAGAATCACTATTGCTGCTGCCTTTAACAATCCGTATCCCGACAAAAAAGATTCTTTACTTGCAATAGCAATTCTTTGCATGGTGCTTTCAGTAAAGTATGCAGACACTTCGGCAGGTGCTATTTGCTTAGCCACACCTAATGTGTTGTCAATATCCTTTTCTATATTATGGTTTGTTTCCATATGTAAATAATTAGACGATACTACTTTTTAAAACTTGTGCTGTCGTAATAATATTTATGGAGTTTTTTGCGCAGTGCAGTTCTTCCCCTGAACAAAAGAGCCTCTACCGATGATACACTTACCTGCATGGTTTCTGCAACTTCCTTATAATTCATGCCCTGCATTTCATACAGTAAAAATGCGGTGTGCTGGTTTTCGGGCAATGTTTCAAGGGCTGCATACAATATTTTGGCATGTTCCTTATTTTCTAATACTATACCCGGGTGCTGAAAATTGCTGGGTATTTCAATGGGCTCTTCTTCGCGGTTAAAAAGAGGCATAAGAATTGCATAACGCTTTTTCCTTTTGGTCCATTTCAAGTGATCATAGCACTTATTTATAGCTATGCGATAAAGCCAGGTTTTAATATGAGCACCCTCGCGGAAAGTGTGAATACTGCGATACGCTTCTACAAAAACCTCTTGCGCCAGGTCTTCTGCATCTTCTATATTGGGAACAACTCCAAGGCACACATTATAAATATCCTTATTGAAGGTATTTACCAGTTGCCTGAAAGCATCTTCGCTTTTTGCCTTCAAGGCTTGTATGTCTATTTCTACAGGCATGGAGCTCCTATAAATACTTAGACGATTAACTGTACGAGAAACTTTCGGTTCATTTTCACCCTGTTCCGTATCATATACCTGTCGTAAAAATTAATGTATCTTCACTTTTAAAATCAAACCGCCCCTTAAGCATGTCCTGGCTAAAGAAGTTATTCGGCTTAAAGTTAGTAAAGTGGGCTACAGGCTTATTTATCCTAGTTGTTATTATTACCTGGTTCTGTAATCACTGGGTAATTACTTCTACCCGCAGCCAGTTATATAATACGGTTGAAACTGTTCCCTTCCGTAAGGTGGGCCTGTTATTGGGAACCAATAAAACGTGGCACGGGGCGGAGAACCCTTATTTTAAATACAGGATTGATGCCGCTGTTGCCTTATACCGTGCCGGTAAAATAAAACACATTATTGTAAGCGGAGATAATCACTTAAGCTATTACGACGAGGCAAAGGACATGAAGGATTCGTTGTTAAAGCAAGGGGTACCCGATTCATGTATTACGCTTGATTACGCAGGGTTCCGTACACTTGATTCAATGGTTCGCTGCCTTGAGATATTCGGGCAGGATAGTGTTACTGTTATCTCACAAGCCTTTCATAACGAACGTGCTGTGTTTATTGCCAATTATTATAAAATGCATGCTGTGGCTTTCAATGCGCAAGATCCTCCAACTGTTTTCTCACTGCAAACCCGTGTACGCGAATATCTTGCCAAGTTTAAAGCAGTATTGGATCTTTATGTGTTACACACCTCACCACACTTTCTGGGTGATAAGGTGAAAGTTTAAAAACCTTACTTAATATTAGTGGAATAGTTTTTTAACTACCAAGCCTTCGGTAGTTTGTACCTTTATAATATATATCTGCCCCGGTGCAAGATTCAGTTGTACTGTATTATCATAAGCGTTAGTAGTTATTTCGCTTACTTTTTCGCCTACTATATTATAAACAGATATAATGGCATCGGTAGGTTTTGTAAGGCTAAATCTTATCTCAGCCCCATCCTCATCAGGCAGTACATTAACATTCACCGGCAGTAAGTTTATGGTCGTAACGTTGCTAATTGTCTGGCATGTTTGACCCTGAGAGAGCTTAGCAAATTGCAGGATAAAATCTTGTTCCTGCCCGGCTGACGTGGTTGCAAACTTATAATTTGGGTTGATATTAAAATTATTTAATACAATGCCTGTAGACCTATCTATCAAGTTCACACACTCATACTCTGTAATACTTCCTTGCATTGTTAAGGTATTCAATGCTGCAACCTGCCCAATAGCAGTTAAAGGTATTTCCTGCACCCATTCAGAATCAGGTAAAGTTTTAAATTCTGCTTTGGTATTATCGGCACTGGTGGTGTACAGAACAGGAATACCTTCTGTTTTACTTATTATATAATACGCATCCTGATTCAAGTCAAAATTCTTAGTATAACCTGGTCCGAATTTAATTGTAACCGGAGTTGAATATGGGTTTACATCATCTGAAAGCCTGAATGTAACATTGTTATTAGAAATGCTACCCGGCAAAATAGGTCCGTCTAATAAAGGGTTACCCGAAATTTTCTGATCCTCGTTAAAATGTGCGGTACCTGCAGCGCCGGCTGCAATGCCAAATCCCTGGCACATGGGTATTGTATCACTTGCAGTACCAACCCAGGCGCCTGTATTTTCAACTAAATAGTATTGAGCCCCGAGAGATAAGCCCGGATTATCGCTCGTAAATTTACTCCAACTGATTGATGATGCAAACGGGTTACCAATAACATTAAACCCATTAAGCCCGCCGGCATCTTTACCAATTGGTGTAGTGTAGTTAACAGTACCCACTGTAGGTAAACCATGCTGCACATAAGTAAATGGGTCAAACATAGTAGTAAGGCTTGAGCCCAACCATAAATATATTCCATCGCCAGGCTGAATTACATAATTAATACCGGGGGTGGTGTAACTTGTAATGGGAACGTAACACGCAGAATTTGTGGATGATTTTGTTTCATCAACCTTAAATACCGACACATAGTTATTGGCACCTGTACCATTCGGGCCTCCCACGCCACTCATATACAAAACGTTGGGGAATGTCTGGTTACTTGTATTCCAATCTCCCAGAGTAGTAGCCACAGGTGAGGAAAGTGCAACATAATTAGGTTTTGTACCCCTTGCGCTTTCATAACGCTGCACATTAAATTTTGCAGTAATACTTACATTCGCCGGCGTCAATATCATTCCAATTCTACCGGTAGCAGCAGAGGTAGAAACCAATGTCATTTCCAGGCTTGAAGGACTTGCAGCCAGGGTGCCCTTTTGCATACAAACACTGTCGGTAAAACTTTGAGCAGTATTAAGAGTAACTGTGTTTCCAACTGCTGAACAATTTACAGTAAAATCATAAAACTGGCATGAAGTTGTTCCACCTACAGTTTGAGCGCCGGAGCCCTCAAATGTTACCATGCCAGTGTTAGCGGTAAAGGTTGAATTATTAGTAAAATTACTTTTCAGTGCCAATATTCCGTTATCTCCCACAAAGGTTCCGCTATTGGTAAAGGCTCCTGTAACTGTCATTACCTGACGCGTTGACCCGCAATCGAATGTCTTACTTCCGTTTATTACAAAAGTGCCCAACGCATTTTCATTTTGTGTAATTATTACATCGTACCCGTTAATAACTACATTATTGAATGATGTTGTGGTTGATCCGCCTATGCTTTGCAATACGCTGCCACCAAATGTTGTTGTATTAGCACCAACAGTAAATACACCATTATTGGTAAAGTTGCCATTAAAACTATATGCACCTGTGCCACCAAGTAGTTTACCATCAGTATTTATGGTGGTGTTACCGGTAACATTAATAATACTATTTGCCCAGTTTAGGGTTACTACACCAGTTGCAATAGCATTACCAATTGTTAAACTACCTGCTACATTTAAAGTGCCTGCGACATTAAATGTTTTTGTAATGGCACCTGCACCGCCAATATAAACATCAAGGTTGCCATAGGTAGGAGTAATTACAATTCGTTGTAGCGCGTTTAATGCCTGGTAAATAATGGTGCTTGCAGGATCAAGAGTATAAGTTGGATATACTGGTAATGCCACATTAACTGCTGAAGACTTTAAGCCAAGCACCAGGGTGCCTGTACTACCCATAACCAAACTGGTTGCGCCGCCGGTAAGGATATTGCTCTGGCAATGAAACACTCCTGAAGTAATAGTGAGAATCTTACTAACTGTCATTGCTCTTTGCATAAACAAAGTATCAGTACCATGCGTAAGGTTAGAAGTAAGATTTTGTATTGTTATACCCGCAGTTCCGCCAATATAGTTTGAAACATTTGTATTACCAGTGAACTGGATAATGCCGGTATTAGAAGCAAATGCTACGGCTGTATTATTTAAAAATGCGTTTCCTATACTTAATGTATTAGGTGATGCGTTGACCAAATTACCTGCAGCCCCATTTGTTACCAGGTCAAAAGTATCCAGCACGGTTTCGGGGCTGGTAACAGTAAGTGCTCCATTTTCAACCCTTATATCATTAAAAGTTGTAGACGAAGTGCCTCCGAGGGTTTGAGCACCAATAAAGAACACTCTGCCCTTTTCTCCATTAAATGCGGTTGTGCTTTCGTTATTCGTTAATCCGAATTTACAAATTACGTGGTAATCATTGGTTGATACATCCAATGTTCCTGTAGTACCGCCCTGAAAAGTAAGTGTTCTATTTATTAATATAGAATCGCCTAAGGTAACCGTAGAGCCCGTTCCCGCAATAGTAAGGTTATAAAAATTCAATGGTTGCGCTGCAGTACCACTAATTTTTTGAGCACCTGTTCCATTAAAATTTACAGTTCCTGTACCATATGTAAAAGTTCCATTATCAACATAATTGCCGGCAATTTTCATGGTGCCAGTACTGAAAGATAGCGTTGCACCACTTCCAATAGTTACATTACCGGCCATAGTTGCCGCAGTAGTTAATCCGGTAAGTGTGGCACTCGGGCTATTGACAAAAAGATTGTTAGCTGTTAAGGTACCGCCCACAGAATATGTTATTGCACCTGTGTTATTAATATCACCTGTTGCTAAAAATTTACCTGAAGAGAATTTTATGGTTGCACCAGTGGCATTAACCGTACTATCAGTTACGTTTAATGTACCGGTAGTAAAGGTTATTGATCCGGCAGTTGTTGAACTGTTGTACAAATTACCACCTATTGTAGCTGTACTGGTATTTGCAGTAAGTGTAGCGGTAGATGTATTATAAAAGTTATTCGCTTTTAATACACCTGCTCCGCCAAATGTAATAGTTCCACTATTATTAATGTCCCCGGTGGCATTTAGTGTTCCAGCCCCGGTAAAGTCTATGGTACAACCACTCTTATTCAGCACACTGTCAGTAACATTTATTGCGCCGGTTGAGTATGTTATTGATCCTGCAGTTGTTGAACTGTTATAAAGGCTACCGGTAATTGTAGTAGTAGCAGTTGTACCGGTTAAAGTTCCTGTTGAAGTATTATAAAAATTATTTGCGCCTAACACACTTGCGCCTCCTGTAAACGATATTGTACCACTATTATTTATATCTTTTGTTACATTCAATGCTGCTGCGCCTGCTGCGGTAAATGTTATGGTTTTTCCACTGTTATTTGTTACGCTATCACTTACGTTTATAATACCTGTAGTAAACGTAATAGAATTGTCGTTATACAAATCGGTAAAACTTGCCGTTGACGTTAAACCTGTTACTGTACCTGTTGATGTGTTATAAAATCTTTTGGCTTTTAAAACGCCGGTTGCGGTATAGGTTATTGCACCGCTGTTATTTATATCTCCTGTTGCATTTATAGTGCCCGCTACACCGGTAATTTTTATAAGGCAGCCGCTTTTATTGGTTATACTATCTGTTACATTTAATGTGCCTGTAGTAAAGGTAATTGCTCCTGCGGCCAGTGTATTAGCATTATATAATTCACCGGAAACGGTTGCCGTTGAAGTTAGACCCGTTAAAACACCTGTGGAAGTATTATAAAAGTTTATAGCTTTTAATGTTCCTGCTGCAGTATAGGTTATTGTACCGCTGTTATTAATATCACCAAGGTGCGCATCTAAGGTTCCACTTGAAAATTGTATTGTTTTACCATTGTTATTAGTCACGCTATCTGCAACTGTAACTACACCGGTTGTGTAGGTAAATGTACCGGCGTTATATAAACTACCCGATAGGGTAGTTGCAGTACTTAAGCCCGTTATTGTACCTGCGTTATAAATATTTCTGGCACTTAATGTTGAAGCTACTCCTGCCACTGTATACTGTATCTTCCCTGCACCTATATTATCTATATCATGTGTTACGGCCAAACCTCCGGCACCGGTAATGGTTATGGTTCCGGTTGTATTGTTTGTTAAACTGTCAGGTACAGTAAATATACCTGTGCTGAATGTTATTGTACCACTGTTAACCGCACTACCTGCATTGGCCGTCATATTGTGAGCACCACAAGCCAAAGTACCTGCATACACATTCACCGTTGAATCAATTGCAGGAGTAATACCCATAGTAACTACTTTTCCTGCTGCAGCTATAAAAAGGGTATTAAGGGTAACACTTGCCGACGTACCACCAATAGTAGCTGTGTTAGTAATTGTAAGATCGCATATGCTGGTTGAACTATGTGACAGGTTAAGAATACCTGTGCCATTTATGGTTACATTACCTCCTGCACTTATAAAGCAAAGCGCAGTAACGGAGGGATTTGATTCTAATGTACCTCCGGCTGCTACTGTAATTGTATTTGTTATTGTTAAAGTGACTGAAGTAGCGGGACTTGAAGCACTGCCCATTTGCAGATCTCCGTTTACCACCATTGCAGAATTAGAAGTGTAATTAACATTTAATTGTATGGTTGTTCCGGCGGTAATTGTAACAGCATCAACTGCAGTGGGGGCATGTGGAAGCCAGGTTGCAGTACTCCAATTACCTGAAGTGGTGTTATGAACAGCAACAGCCATAGTATCTATCGATGCCAAAAGGCAAAGAAGAAAAACAAAACGCTTGTATATATTCACCCTGTAGAGTTTAAACTTATTATTAACATTAACAAAGTACTTTACTTTTTAAGCAGAAAGAGTTGATATAAGTTAATTTCTAATAAAATCTGACAAATATCATCTTTGCTCAATCATTAGGATCAAATCATAGCCCGGGAAATCACATTCCTCACCCAATTGATTAATAACCAGTATTTTAAAATCATTGCTCGAAATATAACTCCCCATCTACATGCAAATATACGAATTCCCGCACTTTTTGTTACGCCTCAAACCTAATCAACGTTAGAATTGACAGCTATTTGAGTGATTCGTATCAAGCATAAAAAAGATTAGTGAACCTAATAACATAATTGGTCCTTCAAAACCATAGGTTCGGCTGAAAATTTCGAATACGATGATCGCTTGCTAAAATAAATAAAGTTGAAAAAATAAATGTCTTGAAATATCCCAGATATTAATGGAATAGTTTCTTAACTACCATGCCTCCAGCAGTTTGTATCTTTATAATATATATTTGGCCGGCAGCCAGATCTACATGCACACTATTATCATAAGCATTTGTGCTTATATCACTTATTACTTTCTCACCAAGAATACTATAAACTGATATAACTGCATCTGATGGTTTTGGCAAGTTAAACCTTACAACTGCTCCATACTGATCAGGTAATACATTAATATTAGATGGTAATAAATCTACAGTCGTAATATTGTCAATACTCTGACATATCTGGCCTGGAGAGAGTTTACCGAATTGCAGAATAAAATCTTCCTGCTGGCCTAACTGCATAGTAAAGCTGTATGTTTGATTTGCATTAAAGTTATTTAATACTCTTCCGGTAGATTTTTCAATAAGGTTAACACAGTCATAATCAGTTACAGGAGTTTCCATCTTCAACGTATGTTTACCTGCTACCTGGGCAAAAGCTGTTAATGGTACTTCCTGAACCCATTCTGAATCAGGCAGGGTTTTATATTCCATTTTTACCTGATCGGCACTGGTAGTATATAAAACAGGTATTCCTTCTGTCATACTAGGTATGTATAAAGCATCGCCATACATATTACTGTTTTTTGTATACCCTGTTCCAAATTTAAAGGTAACCGGTGTAGAAAATGGGTTTACGTCATCTGTTAACCTAAAGGTGACACAGTTATTGTTGGAAGCAATACCAGTAGGCAGAACAGGGCTATCTAATAAAGGATTGCCCGAAATCTTTTGATTTTCGGTAAATACTGCGCTTCCTGCTGCTCTGGCTGCAATTCCAAATCCCTGGCACATTGGTATCGCATCACTTGCTGTGCCTACCCATGCACCGGTATTTTCTACTATATAGTACTGTGGCCAGAGATTTAAACCGAGATTCTGACTTTGGAATTTGCTCCAACTGATTGGAGAAGCATAGGGGTTACCAATAACATTAAACCCATTAAGGCCTCCGGCATCTACACCAATTGGTGTAATATATGTAACACTGCCAAATGTAGGAGTGCCATTTTGAACGTATGTATATGGATCCCACATTTGTGTCATGTTTTCACCCAGCCACATATAAATTCCATCACCAGGTTGAATTACATAATTTATACCTGGTGTAGTGTAGGTGGTAATAGGTACATAACATGCAGAGTTAGTAGAAGATTTTGTTTCATCAACTTTTTTTACCGAAACAAAGTTATTGGCTCCTGTACCATTTGGACCGCCAACACCACTCATATACATAACATTGGGGAATGTTTGATTACTGGAGTTCCAATCTCCCAGAGTTGTGGCAACCGGAGCTGAAAGACAAGCATAATTCGCCGTTGTGCCGCGACTGCTTTCATAACGCTGTACATTGAATTTTGCGGTAATACTTACGTTTGCTGCATTTGCAACCTTACCTATGCGGGCAGTACCTGCCGCATTAGAAATCAAAGTCATTTCAACACTTGCCGGACTTGCTGCTAATGTACCTACCTGAATTGATGCACTGTCAGTAAAACTTTCAGCGGTATTTAACGTAACCGTATTGGCAAGAGCTGAACAATTAACTGTAAAATCGTAAAACTGGCAAGAGGTTGTTCCACCAACTGTTTGAGCACCGGAACCATTAAACGTTACCATACTGGTATTAGGTGTAAAGGTTGAGTTGTTGGCAAAATTACCGGCAACCTGCAATATTCCGTTATCTCCGGTAAAGGTTCCGTTGTTGGTAAAGGCACCGGTAACCGTCATTATTTGACGTGATGCTCCACAATCAAATGTTTTACTTCCATTTATCACGAAGGTACCAGAAGCATTTTCGTTATGTGTAATAATCACATCATAGCCATTAATAACAACATTATTAAATGTCGATGCGCTTGACCCGCCAACAGTTTGAAGTGTACTGGCATTACCAAATGTTGTTGTATTGGCAGTAGCTGTAAGCACACCATTATTGGTTAAGTTACCATCAAACTCATAAGCACCGGTGCTTCCAAGTAATTTACCGTCGGTATTTATAAGTGCATTACCTGTAACATTAATGGCGTTAGCTGCTGAGTTAAGGGTTACTACGCCGGCAGCAATTGCATTACCAATTATTAAATTACTTTTTACAGTTAAAGTACCTGCAGGACTAAATGTTTTTGTAATGGCCCCTGCTCCTCCGGTATAAATATCAAGATTCCCATAGTTAGGTGTTGCTGATATTTGTTGAGAAGCAGTTGCAGCCTGGTAAATTACGGTGCTGGCAGGATCAATATTATAGGAAGTATAAACAGGGAAGGGTGAATTAGTAGCCGAAGATCTTAAGCCTAATACTAAAGTGCTTGTACTACCCATATATAAAGTACTTCCACCGCCTGTTAATGTATAATTCTGACAATTCAATACACCCTGCTTAATAGTATCATGGTTACTTATGGTAATACCTTCATTATCTAAAAACAATGTATCGGTAGCATGTGCCAGATTAACCTTAAAATTCGGTATGCTAATAGCTTGGGTTCCACCTATATAATTTAAAGTATTTGTATTGCCTGTAAATTGAAAGAGTCCGGTTAGAGCTGTGAATCCACCTGCTGTATAATTTAAAAATGCATTACCTATGCTCAAAATTTGCGGTGAATTCATTTGTATGCTTCCGCCCGCAATAAATGTCAAAGTATCCTGTATCGTTTCATTGGTATTAATAATTATATAATGACTTTCAATTTTTACATCATTAAAAATGGTGGAAGATGTACCATTCAGGAAATATGCGCCATTAAAAATAACCGTCCCTTTTCTTGCTACAAATGCTGAACTGGCTGCATTATTTGTAAACGAATTATTCTTACAAATTAACTCATAATCATTTTTTGATACATCAAATACTCCACTGGTCAATGTAAAATTATCGTTTACCACTATCGAATCTCCTAATCGAATAGTATCAGGAGCAGTTGCAGCTACCGTTAGGTCGTAAAAATTTAAAGGCTGGGCAGCGGTTCCTTTAATGGATTGAATTATACTTCCGCTGCCATTAAAATTTACAATACTTGTTCCATAAGTAAAAGTTCCGTTATCTATAAAACTTCCACCAACATTAAGGGTACCGGTGGTGTAAGTTAAAGTTGTCCCACTTGAAACTGTTACATTATTTCCAACTGTTACTGTTTTGGTATTTACAATAAAGTTACCGGTAGAATCTAACAAGTTATAATTTACTGTCATATTGTTACCCGACGCTGTAACAGAGTTTCCGGCTCCGGGGTTACATACAACATTGTAAAATGTAGATGCAAATGTTGAGTTGTTAAGAGTAATGCTACCTCCACCTTTTCCAAAATATATTGTTCCTTTTTCCGGAACCATTGCAGTTGCTGATTCAATATTTTCGAAATTTGCTTTTACCAATACTGAATAATTACCCGCTTTTGACTGGTCTAACTTTCCCGTTTGCAGTTCCAATTTATCCACAACAGTAACAGAATCACCTAATTTTAGGGTGTCGGTATTTGAAGACTGATTTACTAAAACATCATAGAATGTAGTATTTTGCGTGCCGCCCAAGGTCTGATTTGAAGTGCCATTGAAGGTTACCAGGGAAGTGCCTGCTATGAATGATGTGGAAGGAGATGCACCATTGTTGGTAAAATTACCCCCAATAGTTAGGTAGCCTAACCCACTATATGACAATGAGCCATTTCCGTTTATAAGTACATTGTTAGTTACTGCAATAGAACCGGTAGTAAAAGTAATTGCTCCATTAGTATTTATTGTTGCTGTTGCTGCGGCTCCTGTAAGGCTAATAGAGCTCGAACCCATTGGTAAGGTCACAACGCCGCTTGAAACGCCATCTCCAACAGTTAAATTTCCGGCTACATTTAGTGTACCTGCCGCAGATAAACTCTTTGAAATTGAACTTGCACCAGTATATATTGCAAGGTTACCATAATTTTGTACACTACTTATTTTCTGTGAGGCTGTATTAGCAAGATAAACTATCGTACTATTTGAATTAAGATGGGAGTTACCTATACTAGAGGTATACCCTGTAGGAAATGAAACATTCGTTGCTGATGAAGCAAGCCCGAGTACTAATGATGTGCCCGATGCCATAGAAAGAGATCCGGAGCCCACTACATTACCGGTTATCTGGTTCGTCTGGCAAGCAAGTACCCCAGTTGTAAGCGTTAAATTATTATTAACAGGGATAGGCGTATCCAGAAAAACTGTATCGGTTGAAGCACTTTGGTTAATTGTAAGATTATAGAAATCGCCACCGCTTATAGGCGTAAAAGTTAAATGCTGATTAGAAGAACCACTGAAAGTTACAGTGCTGTTAAAGGGGTACCAACCACCATTATCAATAAAATTACCATACACTGTTAAGCTATATGAAGAATAATCTGCCAGTGACTGGGAAACATTTATGGTTATATTATGTATGCTGGCATTTACATCTAAAGTTACTGCTGTATTAATAGTTACATCATCTCCACTACCGGGATGACCCGCAGGGCTCCATGTTGTAGCATTTGACCAGTTACCCGAAGTAACAGAAACATAGCCCGTGGCCTTTACAAAAAAGGGTATTATCAATAAAAGAAGTACCGTAAATCTTTTCATTTTTAAATAAAATAATTGCAGAAATTACTTTTCAGCTAAAAACTAATTATTGCTCGCTTGAAGTATATATGCCACTAAGAAACGTAACCACCTGTATATATGGGCAAATATACGCAATCTACCTAATTTTGTTACATTTTTTCAAAAAATAGCCTAAAACCACATAAGTATCTGTAAATCAAATATATTTATCAGGTAAACACTACTGAAATAAATCATGTTTCTGCCTCTAAAAATAAGAGGTGTTTAATTGAATTCTTAACATCCTTTCAAACTTTACTAAGTAAAAATTATAAGTAAGTTTGAATTTTCATTGAATATTGAGTAATGCAAGGTAAAAGAACTCCCGGGCTAACAAGGTTATTGATATTCTGTTTGCCCTTTATTTTGTTTTTTGGAGTATATATTGCTCTTGACCCATTTCATGTACTTTATACTGAAGATTCAATAGATAACCTGCATTGGAACAGGGACGTATGGAGTTCGAAGGTTTTTATTAAAAACTACCCCAAATACAAATACACATCCTACATATTTGGCGGATCACGAAGCCAGGCTTTCAGAACCTCTGACTGGGAAAAATATATTGGTGATACCAACACTTTTCATTTTGATGCAAGTAGCGAAAGTATTTACGGAATTTATACCAAGCTTAAATACATTGATCATATTGGAGGCGATATAAAAAATGCGCTCATTATTACTGATGCCCAGGTATATCTTGAAACTACAGAAAACGAGGAGATGATATTTTGTAAAGATTATAGGTTATCAGGAAAATCGCAATTGGGATTTCAACTGACTTTTTTAAAGGGTTACTGCAGTGATTTCTTTTTTGTAAAATATATTGATTTTCTTATGTTTAAGACCAGAAGGCCATATATGAATGGAGCCATACCACAGGCTCACGAGGTTTCACATATCGATAATGTCCATAACAATTGCGATGGAGCTATATATTTCTCCATAAAAGCAATCGCTGCCGATTCAGTAGGATATTACAGCTATCCGAACAGGTTCAATAAAAGACCTGATACAATACCGATGGATAAACCTTGTATAGACAGTGTTTGTTTAAGAATGCTGAAGGAAATAAAAGGCCTGTTCGACAAGCATCATACCCGTTATAAAATAATTATCAGCCCGGTGTACTGGCAAACACCGTTTAACACTACTAGTTTGTTACAGCTTAAGCAAGTGTTTGGAGATACTAATGTTTTTAATTATTCCGGAAAAAATTCAATAACAGAATCGAAGTACAACTATTACGAAACAAGTCATTATAAAATTTCCACCGGACAGCGAATTATGAAAGAGATCTACACAGGGAAAACCGAGTAGTATTTAAAACTGGAAATAAATAAATTGAGTGTTTCCATAAACACCACCAAATACAATTGCAATTATTAAGGCATAATAAATACCCCAACGTATAGCCATAGGTTGTTTGCCTACTAAGGATGAAATACTTGTTTTGCTTTGTATAAAATGAATCGATTCAAGAAACAGTATAAGGCAAAATGAAAGAACAATAAGCACCATTGGATAAGGGCAGTTTTCACCTAACATACCACCGCCGTGTACAAAAACTCTTTGCCCCAAGTCTATGAGGCCACGAAACATTTGGCCCCATATATAAAACGCATTTTTAATGGTAGGCGACCTGAAGATAACGAGGGCAATTGTAACCAGGGAGAATGTGGTAATAACCTGGAACCTATCAAAAACCCATTTGTTGCGGCTTATTCCTAAAGCATTATTTACCGTGCTTCTCACATTCCTACTTATTATCGCAAATATCAGGTAAATGCCATGTAATGCTCCCCACACCACAAAGGTCCAGCTGGCACCATGCCATAAACCACTTAATAAAAACACTATAAAAAGGTTTACATATAATTTAATTGCGCCATTGCCTTTGTTTTTGCTTAATGAAATAGAAAGAGGATAAAACACATAATCGCGGAACCATGACGTGAGAGAAATGTGCCAGCGTGTCCAATATTCTGATATGCTTTTTGAACTGTATGGTCGATCGAAGTTCTTCATCAATGTAAAACCCATAATGCGGGCAGCGCCAATTGCTATATCAGTATAACCCGAAAAATCGCAAAGCATTTGGAATGAATAAAAAATAGCAGCAATTAAAATTACTACCGGCTTATAGTCATGCGGATGACCAAATACAGGGTCAACAAAAACAGATAAGCGATCAGCTATAACACATTTTTTAAATAGTCCCCATGCCATTAGTTTAAGTCCGGATACAAGCCTGTAATAGTCGAATGATTTTTTTTCGTAGAACTGGTGTATCATATTCTGCGGCCTTTCAATTGGGCCTGCTAACAATTGCGGATAGAACATTACATATAAAGCATATATACCCAAATGGCGTTCTGCTTTTTGTTCACCCCGATATACTTCTATAGTATAGCCCATAGCCTGAAAGGTGTGAAACGAAAGACCGATAGGCAAAATAATTTTGAGCAGTGGTAAGTTACCTTCTGATAAGTTGAGGATATGAAGAAGTCCATTAAAATTATCGATGAAGAAATTATAATACTTAAATATACATAGCACGCCCACATTGGCTATGATACTCATTACCAAGAATCGCTTTCTCAGCTTACCTTCCGATTTCTCAATGTAAATGCCGGCTATATAATCTATAATTATAGTAAAGAACAATATGAGAATATACACAGGAATAAATGCCATGTAAAATATACAACTGGCAACAAGCAAGTGCACCCATCTGAATTTGTGGGGCAAAAGAAAATAAATAATGGTAACTATCGGAAAGAAAAGGAAAAACTGGATGGAGTTAAATAGCATGCTCTGTTACGTAATCAGGTTACATTATTTGGTTACCTAACATCTTGCATCCAATCAGGATAATTTTTGTTCTATAATCTCCATCAACTCCTTTACTGAATTAATGCGCTGTATTTCGCTTATCTTAAAAGTTACTTTGTAGTGATCCTGTACCTCATTTATAAGGGTAATATGATTGATAGAATCCCATATCACCATATCTTTCTTTACAGTATTTTCAGTTATATCTGCCTTTTTTCCAAGGGCATTATAAAACAGTTGTTGCAGTTCTGAAATAGTCGGTTTCATTCTTTATTTTATTATAAAAATTTTCAGCAGGTATATTTTTCTCGGTCTTAACAAACTTAACAGATGTTATTTGCAGCTCATCTTTCTTTAACTCATTTAATACGGTTTCTAAAAAAGTATCTTCTATCCTTTTCCCTAATGCCCTGCAACTCATCAGGAAATTCTCCAAAATTACTTCTTTATTCTTTCCCTGATTTATAAGTATCAATCCAACGGTTCCATAATCGCCAAATTTGTCTGACACTTTCAGAGAATAGACTCTTCCTTCTTTTGCAATAAACTGTTTAAGTTGCTCAGTACTATATTCCTGCTTATTGAAGTTAAACTGGTTTGTTTTACCAGTCATCTGAGCCAACCTCTCCAGGTCATCTATATCATTCAGCTTAATTTCTGATTTAATATTGAGGCTTTTAATAAACTCATCAATATTTTCGAAATGTGCTTCTTCACTACTTCTTTGTTGTTGTTTAATATACTGTTCTGTTTTCTCCAGGTCGGCTTTAAGTATTTGCTTCTTCTTAAACTCAAATCGGTTAACCAGGTTCAAAAAGTCATTATAATCGCCTGTAAATTCAATACAGGTAATATTCTTTATGCCACTTCTTACTAAATCGACTTCAAATTTATTATCATCAATAAATATAAAAGAGTCTGTTCCAACATTTAGCTCAGCGCCAATTTCACATATGTTGGTTATTTTATCGTTCCAGTTTATTTTCTTAATAATAAAGTCTTCCCATTTCAGAACAAAGTTCTTTTTTGCAAAAGCTTCCTTTACATCAGCCTCATTATTTTTTGAGCACATGCAAAGCAAAAAACCTTCTTCCTTTTTCAATTTTAAAAACTCCTGGAAATGATAATGAACTATCCCTTCGGCATCCTTATCGCAAAATATTCCCTTAATACCATCCTCTCCTATTATGCCTTTCCATAAGGTATTGTCGCAGTCAACTACAATCACTTTCTTTTCTTCTGTAAATAACCAGTTTACTTGTTCATTCAATGCCTGCGCAATAGCTTTTACTGCCTTATTGGTATAAGGCATTTGGTACATATGCCCAACATTATAGTTGTAGAAACTTGTCTCTCCAAGTTGAGTAAGCATCAGTTGAAAATCGAAAGCAAAAACATTTGGGCGATCCAATAAAGCACTTATTTCATTTGAGAATAAAGAGCCGGTATAAAATCCTTTACCGAATGAAAGCTTTGCAGGAGATGTTTTAAATCCGGTAGATATTGAATTACTTACAAGTATCTTCTTGTTGCTTATTTTAGCTGATAATCTTAATATGGCATTTAGATATGCTTTTTGCCATTCAGCAGGGCGTCGGTGAAAAACCTGGTCAGAATGGATGAATAAGACATCGGTATCCTTTAAATCATCAGTAGTAATAGCCAATAACTTACCCACTATATCTTCCTCATATGAAAAGGTACACGCAATGCTTCCGTTGGAAATAGAATCTATCTCCTTAGCAATATGATCGAATGTAACATCAGCTATAACAGATACCTTCATTAGACTATTCTCTTTATTAGTATAGTAAAGCAAACAAATTTACAAAAAAAGGGGCTTGCAGCCCTTTAATGATAGTATCCGGCAAATAAGCAGTCAATGAATCAATAAACGTATATTTGATAATTATATACTTATAGTGACTATTCGTAACCTTTTACGCAATCATAAATTCTGGTATGATTTAATAATGTGGGCTTTTGCCATATTATATTTCACTACTGCTATAGGTAACCATTATTTCTTTCGTACCGCTGCCTTTGACTATGGCACCTACAATTTTGCTTTCTGGGATTATGCTCATTTTCATATAAGTAAATGCCCTGTTTATTATTCCGAGAATATGAACTTTTTGCAAGATCATTTTTCATTAACCCTTATGTATTATGTTCCTGTTTATTGGTTACTGAATTGGCTAACGGGTACTTACACGTTAGCGCTTATACAAGTTGCCATGTTATTATTAGGTGGCTGGGCAACGTACAAGTTAATACTTTTCAAAACATCTGATGCTTGGTTAGGGATAGCGGCTTTGCTCTATTACTTTTTAATACAGGGCCATTTCAGCGCCTTTGCCGGAGAGTGCAATGTGGCAGTTATATCTGCTTGTTTTATACCCCTATTCCTCTATTATTTCGAAATAAAGAAATATGTTGTCGCAACTATCTTCTTTGCACTGGCATTACTATCCAGAGAGAATATTCCACTCTGGTTTATTTCAATACTATTGGTTGTAATACTTTGGCACCGCAAGGATAAAAAAGTACTTGTACTTTGTATTTCTTACATAGCAGTTGCACTACTTTACTTTGTTCTTCTATTTACTATTATTATCCCGCGCCTTGAAACAGCCGATATGCATTACCGGCTTTTTAATTATTCTGCTTTAGGCAATTCACCCCTCGAGGCACTTAGTTACATTTTGCATCATCCGCTTCACACATTTAAAATGCTTTTTGTTAATCAAACCAGTGATCCGGAAAATGATGGCATAAAGGCAGAATTCTATTGGGTCTATTTAATTTCGGGAGGCTTCCTGATCTTTCTGAGACCTCAATACTTCATATGGTTCCTTCCGTTACTGGCACAAAAAATGCTGAACGATGAACCGGGCCGCTGGAGCATTGAATGGCACTATGCAATTGAAGTCGCAACCATGATGCCACTCACGGTTTTCCTGGTAATACCATCACTGAAAAATAAGAGGTTGATGTATATTACATCCATCGTAGTTTGTATTATGACTTTGAGTGTTACATGGTACAAAATGAACAGCGATAACCGTGCCATACGTTTCTCAGGAACCGTTAAGGAAAATGTATTTGACTCTAAATTTTTTCATCCGGATTATAATGTTGAAAAGATAAATAAAGCATTAGCCCTTATCCCAACCGATGCTAAAGTATCTGCTTCTGCTTCAATATTGTCTCACCTGGCGCAACGGAAAGCGATTTATGTTTTCCCTAAGATCACTGATCCACTTTATGGCGATGCAGAGTATATTGCAGCATTTTCAAATTTCGAATATGTTGATACCAATGTAAGTGTGAGTCAATATAACCATGTTCTTTACAATTACGTATTAAGTCCATCGTGGACAATTATTGCAAATGAGTATCCATTTATATTATTGAAGAAAGAGCAACGAAAATCTGGAGCAATAAAGCATGACAGTATTACCTGTAACAATGAAAAAATAAGTAGTGACCAGAAGCATTTAATAGCTTCCAATGGAGGTTTGGTATCTACAGGAAAGAGAGATAGTATTAAAGTACGGCGCGGAAAATATTCTTGCAAACTCGCCAAGGATAATTCCTTTGGGATGACACTTACTGACAGCAGTTTTACTCCCGGCACAATTTTAGCTGTGAGTATCTGGCGATATTCTAAAGACAACGGCGGGACCTTAGTAGTATCGAGCGGAAAAGATATTTATCAAACTACTGAAGAACCAATAATAAAAGATTCACTCGGTTGGCAGCAATTGCTCATTTATATAACTGTTCCACCAAATCATAAGGTTTTTAATTTCTATGCCTGGAACCAAGGTGATACACCTGTATGGTTTGACGACTTGAAGATTGTAGAATATTCGTGTAATTAATCTTTATTGCAAAAGAAAATTATTCTTAAAAATATGCCTTGGCATTATACTTAATCCTGGCTTTTTACGTTATGCCACATGTACTACTATGAATAAAGTAACCGCTCTCCTTATTTATTATAAGCAAATATTTGCAGCCACCCTTTTATGCTCTGTGTTGGCATGCACAACTATTTATAGTTACGGTTGGTGGGTTTTTACTGTACTGTTTTGGTTTAAGGTTATTACTACTTTGCTTGCACTTTATTTAAATAATGTATTCAGAGGGAAGGAAATATATTTTTACTATAACCTTGGTGTAAGCAAAAAACTCTTATTTGGCAGTGTCCTCATTCTCGATACTGCACTTTTCATACTACTATTAGTATTATTTTTTCAGCCAAAATAACATGAATAGTATATTGACCATTGATAGTGTAATGCTGGCGTTCGATCAAAAGAAAGTGCTGGGCGATGTGTTTATGAAATTTGAGGCTGGTAAAATCACAGGTATATTCGGTAGGAATGGTGCTGGAAAAACCTGCTTGATGAAAATAATTTTAGGTACGCTTGAAATTGAAAACAGATCGGTTAGTATTGGTGGAAAAAGAATTGCAAAACCATACCTGGAAAAAGGAGTAGTGGCTTATTTACCACAAGATGATTTTGTACCTAATGCCATAAAACTTAAAACAGCCTTGAAGATATATGGTGTTACACCTGAAGAATTGCAGGCTGATTTTCCGATTTTTGTTGATCTTTTAAATACAAAGATGAAAAACCTTTCAGGCGGGGAAAGAAGACTGGCAGAGACTTACTTAGTATTGAAAAGGAAGGCAAAATTCATTATACTCGATGAACCCTTCTCTTACCTGGCCCCGCTTCAAATTCAAAAACTGAAAGAGATAATACTTTTTGAGAAAAAGAATAAGGGCATTATTATTACTGATCATATGTATAGAGATGTACAGCAAATAAGTGATATAATATATTTACTACACAACGGAAAAAGCTATACCATTGAAGACGAAGAACATCTTGTGGAGCTTGGTTATTTAAGTAGGACCCAACTAAAAAAGGATACCTGAATTACAGAAAACAATAATCAATTTTCCCTTTGGAATCAAGAAGATACGCTAATTTAGTTGATGATTTGAAGGTCTTAAAGTATCCATTCGGTCAATAAATTTGATTTAGTTGTAATAAAATTAGTACATTTGCTGCGCGGAGCAGCTCTTGAGTGGTGGAGTCAAGCTTTTTATCTAATAAAAGGTCATGCTCCGCATTTTTTCTTCACCCACTCCAAAGTCCTTACTTATATAATAGCATAAATAAGAAGCATAGGTATGTATTACATTTACGTAATATTGAACTATCTTTGAGCACCAAAACACAATCCCCTATGAAATATATATCTACACTTATCTTATTTTCTTTTGTAACCATTCTTCAAGCCCAAACCAATCCTGCCACACCCAATTCAGGATTTGAATCATGGACACATAATTCGTCAGGTTATGATGACCCTAATAGCTGGAATTGTTTAAATCCTTCAACCTCTGCTTTAGGCTTCTATACCTGTGTTAAAGATTCTACTCCTGCCGATGTGCATGGCGGAAAATATGCAGCAAGGCTTATCACCATGTCAACTTTTGGCCAAACCGTGCCGGGTGCTTTAACAACCGGAACCATTAATACAACAAGCCAAACCATTAGTGGCGGCTTGCCTTATACACTGCGCCCCGACAGTATAATTGGATGGTTCAAGTATACTTCGGTAAGTGCAGATAATGGTGATTGTGAATTTTATTTATTCGGTTCAAGCTCTGATACCATAGGTGAGGCTTTTTATAGAACCCCTGCATCAACTGTTGGTACATATACCCGTTTCTCTTATCCAATAACATACAGATCCAGTAATCCTGTAGTAACTGCTCTTTGGATCTTCTCTTCGAGCAATAATCAGAAAGTAGGTAAAGTTGGCAGCGAGCTTTATATTGATGACATCGGCCTTATTTTTGATACAACAACCGGCATTAATGCAATTATTAACCCTGAAATGATATCAGTTGGACCTAACCCTTCGAATGGTAATATTTCTGTTAAGAATATCTCGAATTCAAATAACCTTTTGTTTACTCTGTTTGATATTACAGGCCGCAAAGTGCAGGTAGAAAAAATGGCTGCCGGAACTACCACTGTAAACTATACAGGGCTGAGTGATGGAGTTTATTCTTATTCCATAACTGATGAACAAAACCTGGTCATTAAAACAGGTAAGCTGGTAATTCAGAAATAAAGGTTTCAGAGCTTTTAACCGTCTCTTTAAAGAAAGAGGATTGAGGAATATAAGATACATTCTACTTCTACTATTATTATGGCCGGGCTTGATGAAGGCGCAAAGAACAGGCATGCTCAAAGGTTCTGTTACTGATCGTCAGAGCAAAGAGAAAGTAATTGGCGCTACGGTATACGATGTCAACGACCTTTCCAGCGGCACTTCCAGCGATATGCATGGAGATTATACATTGCTTCTGAGTTCTGGCAAGCATACTATTGTCTGTAATATGCTGGGCATGAACCCTGATACATTGGTAATACAAATTGATTCCGCCTCCGTTACAGTGCACAATTTCATTCTTTCCTCTGAAAGCACAGAAATGCAAACCCTTGTAATTGCAGCAGGAAGATATGAGCAAAAGCTAGAAGATATTACTGTTTCTATGGACCTGCTGAAACCGGAAATGATTGAAAATAAAAACTCCACAAATCTTACACAGGTGCTCGATCAGGCCCCGGGTTTGAATATTTTGGACGGCGAGCCACAAATTCGTGGTGGTAGTGGATTCGATTTTGGTGTGGGTAGCAGGGTAGCCGTTTTAATAGATGGATTGCCTGCATTGCCCGGAGACGGAGGACGAATTGACTGGAGTTTATTTCCATTGGAAAATGTAGAACAGATAGAGATCATAAAAGGAGCATCATCAGTAACTAATGGTTCATCGGCCTTGAGTGGTAGCATCAATATACGCACTGCTTATCCAACCGATATACCAACAACATCTGTTTCTATGTATTCAGGGCTGTATGATTCCCCTCCTGTTGCAGGTGCCAAGTGGTGGTCGGGGCCCGCTAATTTTTCAGGTATGAGCTTCTTACACACTCAAAAAATGGGACAATTAGATTTGGTATTGGGTGGTATGGTTTTATATGATCACGGATATATTGGCCCGCCAGAATACCAACCTTTGTTAGGAACAATTAATGGTACGCCTATTAGTGCGAGTGCAATGGGTGAAAGAACAGGCCGTTTTAACTTTGGGTTACGTTATCATCCCAAATCTATACCTCGCCTCAATTTTGGACTGAATGGAAATTTTGCCGAATCATCCAACGTAATTTCATTGATCTGGTCGAACGATAGTTCAGGCTTATACAGGGCATACCCGAGCAGCGTAATATTACAAGACCAAAAGATATTTTATCTCGACCCATTTATCAGTTATGCAACCGCAACCGGATTTGAACACAGTCTTCGCGCCAGGTATTATTATACTGATAATGTTGAAACAAATAATCCATCGAACACAAATAATGTCGCTTATGTCGAATACCAGTGCATTAAGAAATTCTATGACCTGGGCGGGCTGAATGTAACCGCGGGCTTAGTAATGAACCAAACATTTTCTCATACCGATTCACTTGATTACCTGGGAGTGCTCTTACAACCATCTACCAATACCTTGCAGAATTATGCTGCTTATACCCAGCTCGATAAAAAATTCTGGAACGTATTGAATCTTTCTGCCGGTTTCAGGGATGAGAATTTTATAATTAATAATGGAAAGGTAGTATCAAAACCTGTTTTCAGATCGGGCTTAAACCTAAAGCTGGCAGAGGCTACATTTTTACGTTGTTCCTTTGGAGAAGGATACCGCTACCCTACCCTTACCGAAAAATACCTGACTTCGCAATTCAGTGTCTTAAGTATTTTTGCCAACCCGAATTTGCAGCCCGAAACCAGCTGGAATGCTGAATTTGGCATAAAACAAGGGTTTAAAATTGGCAAGTTTATGGGTTTTTTAGATGCTGCTGCATTTTGGCAACAATACCAAAATACTATTGAGCTTACCTATGGAGCCTGGAACAAATACTTGAATCAATTTGGTACATATAGCTACACCGAAGGTTTTCAATACCTGAACACAGGACCTACCCGAGTGCGAGGGATAGATGCTTCCATAATGGGCGAAGGAAAAATATCGAAAAATCTTAAAATAGATATTTTAGGAGGTTACACTTATACCCTGCCACAGTCGCTCGACCCATCATTAGTTTATGCAATAGATAGTACGCACGCTAAAATATCATACGAAGCCACAAGTTCAAATACGGCCAATAATATTTTGAAATATCGCTTCCAGAATATTGCCAAATTGAATATTGACCTGAAATACAAACAATATTTTATTGGTGGAGGCTGGGTATATTATAGTTATATGCAGAATATTGATGAAGTGTTTTACACACTTGCTTCATTGGCCAGTTATGGTATTACTCAATACAGAGAAATACACGATAAAGGCATTAACGTATTTGATGCACACATTGGCGTGCAGGCATCAAAATATCTTAAGGTTGCTTTTGTGGTTAATAATGCATTTAATTTAAGTTACTCTCTCAGGCCGCTTAAAATAGAACAGCCGCGCACTTTTGCCATAAGGCTTACATATAAAGTAGGTTAAACAAAAAAGTCCCGCATTTCTGCGAGACCTTTCCATAAAGTTTAATTGATGCTTATTTGGCTGTTCTCAATGCAACTTGTGCAGCTTGCATTCTTTGGTACTGCACAAATTGATCGGCAGTAAGTATTGTTTTTATTTTTTCATCTCTATTCTGGCGGATCCTGCTTTTAAGGGCATCACTGTCATCACTATTGCGTGCTTCCAGCAAAGCGTTATCCGATTCTTGTTCGATGAGCAAAATTTTGTTCTCCTGATCAGACGTTACATCTTTTACGTTGCTCATTATATTACTTGTTTGTAGTTCAGCAAATTTCTGAATGTCAATGTCACTTTTCTTTGCTGCTGAAACATTTAACGCAATGAAAGCCAGTCCCAGGGATAAAACTGATTTTAAAATTTTCATAGTTAAAAATATTTATTGGTTAGGGGACTCAAATATTAATTTTTTTTTAGTACAAAATACCTACAGAGAGAGAAATCTTTAACCAAATGATATTAGTTGTTGATATTCAGTACTATAACTAATAATAATTTGATGAGATTTAATAAAGAAAGTGCTAATACGATCCAGAAAAAGTCCTTGCATTTTCTTTACAACACCACTTGAAAAATTAATTTTGCTTGCACCACATAGGATATATTTCAATAAAATCTACAGAGATGCAATGACTACTCTAGAAGAAACAAAACAATTACTGGATAAATTAAAAGTTTGTACTGAAGCGGATATGAATATCCATTTCTCACGGGTTACCGATCTGCTTCCACTATTACCAAATAATGACAAGAAAGCGGTAGCTACGGAATTTAATACATGGGCAGATGAAAATGCCGTTACACAGCCCCATCGACTAGCCTATGGGCAATGTTTGCTTGCTTTTGCTGACTATTTTACAGAAAACTACGAGCATGGATTACAACTGCTTAATAATTGCAGACACCTGTTCGAAGACCTTGGTAATAAAGACTGTATAGCAGTATGCGACATATTATATGGCGGAATATACCGTACCCTTGGAAACGTTGACCTTGCACTGAAAGCCCTATGGGATGCATATGGACAGCTTGTAAACACAACTACATTTCTGCATTTTAAACTAGCTTGCTCCTTTCAGATAGCCAGCATTTATGTTGAACAGGGAAACTATGAAGAAGCGCTGCCTCTTTTAAAAAAAACACTGGAATCGTCAGAAAAACTACACAATACAATATTTGTTATAAATGCATTACAGGGGTTAGGGAAAATATACCTGGTTCAGAAAAAGTACCCGGCTGCGAAAGAGGCTTTAGAGAGTGCCATAATACATTCTGAGCAGATGAACTCACCAATGTTCCATTCAAATCTGCTAACAGAACTGGCAAATTACTATTCTGAAACAGGCGATTATACTGAATCTGCAAAACTGCATTCCCAGGCTTTGGAGATACGAGAAGAACACCATCTTATAGGAGGGTCAATAACAAACCTGATATCTATAGCGGGAATATTTGTCAAACAAAACAAACCTGAAGAGGCCATTGATGCTTTGAACAAAGGCCTTGTTTTGGCTGAGCAAATAAAAGTGAAGCCTAAAATATACCAGCTGCATAAATTATTGGCCGAAGTTTATGAAAAGAGAAATGAATTTGAAAAGAGCCTGCAACATTATAAAACTTTTCACGAAATACGTGAACAGGTAGAAACAGAAGACTCGGCAAAAAAAGTTAAGAATCTGCAATTGATGTTTGAAGCTGAACAAACCAAAAAAGAAAATATCATTATTAAGAAACAAAAAGCGGAAATAGAGCAAAAGAATATTGAGCTGCAGGAAACAATTGATGAATTGACAAGGGCCAAGGTTAGCAGAAAAGCCAAAGCATTGACATTAATAGTTGCCCTTGTTTTATTTATTGCAGAAGATTTTATCCTCGATTTTGTTTTACATAAATTACCCGAGGATAATATTTTACTGACCATGACAATTAAAGTGCTGATCGTATTCTCGCTTAAACCTATAGAACGAGGCATAGAACATTTTTTGCTGAAGAGCGTTATCAAGAAGAAAAAGAAGGAATCATTAGCAATAGCTTAAAAGGGACTACTTCAAATCATGAAAAGGCCACTCAAGTATATTCAAATATTAGGCATCCTGTCTTTTATATTGCTTTATGCCCGTACAGGGTTTTCTCAAAAAAGCAACTATGCCATATTTATTTTTGAAAGTGCAACCGGGAAGGAAGCTGATAGGCTAAGGGAGCAACCCTCTTTTTTGGTTTATGATTCTATGCGGATAAAAATTAATGACACCTGGCTCAATAAAAAGGACAAAAAATATTATGTGAAAGTGAACAAAAGTGGCCTTGACTCCGTTAAAAATTATTACAGGTCTTTTCCGCCGGAAATAGCCATTACAAAATTAAAAGCCGGGGAAACCTACACTATAAAATATGTCCATCCTTTATATTATGAAATCATACCTCTTAACCATATAGACACAACAGGTTATATAAGAATTATTACAAGCAACAGACCTAAAATAAAATTAGGTTTATCTATAGAATTACTTGCAACAGAAATTATAGATACTTTAGAAACCGATACTACGGAATATTATAATGTGACTCAGTACGATTACAGTCCTTTTGAGCCTGATTATTGTAAAATATGTATTTCAGATGATTGGTTTGACATAGATGACGGCCCTTGTATAAAACTACAGTTTCAGTTTATGGGAGGAGAAAATTATAGTATATTTTATGATTATATTACAAGGAATGTAAAAGTTAAATTAGATGGCTATTGTAACCGAAAAGATAATGCTACAAGATTCGAAGTACTCCACGAGCGTAAAGAATAGGCCCCTTCTTTAACAAAGAAAAGTAAGTGTTCGTGGTTGAATTTTTATGTTCATCGGTGTATATCCAATAAATTCTCCGTCCATATCAATAGGTTGAGGGCTTGACATAGAATCAATTGTAATTTCTTCCGCCGTTTTATATATAACCTGCGGGTGAATTACCTTCTTGCATTTTTTTAATGTGGCAGAAAATTTCACGAAATGAAATAAAGTAACATCCGCTAAAATAACTATGGCAAATTTCCCATCATTTATTTCAGCATCAGGTGCAATACCCATTCCACTCCCGAAGTATTTTCCATTTGCGATTACAAAGTTCTTCACCTTCCCTTCGTATACAAATTCCTCGGTTTTTGCATTTACAAGCTGATTTCGGTATAACAAAAGCGTTTTGATAACTAATGCCATATAGGCTAAACTGGGGCCTAATACTTTGGAGTAGCTTCTAATTTTTTGTACCACTACCGCACCAAGGCCGATGTCAGTAATATTGATAAAATACCTGCTACTATCTATACCTGCTCTATTTTTAAATTGAACCAGGCCCAAATCAATTTCTTTAGACAGATCCTCGTCTATTAATTTTTTCATTCCTGAAAAAGAGTGCGGACTCTTAGTGGTTTTTACAAAATCGTTTCCGGTACCAAAAGGAAGTACACCCACTTTTACTGCAAGCTCCTTATTCAGATTCCTCGCCTGCATAACTCCATTCACAACTTCATTTAAAGTCCCATCTCCACCCAGGCAAATTATATAGTTGAAGCCTTCTTCCGCAGCTTTGAAAGAAAGCTCAATAGAATGACCTGCATATTCAGATATAGAAAAGGAAAGTTTATAATTACCGTGAAAGGTTGATTCAAGTTGAAGGATCACCTTCTGCTTATTTTTGATCTTCCCATGAATGATGAAGGCGATTTTTTTCATTCTCTAACTTTCGCAACAAACTTATCAAATAAAAAAACATCACTGAAAGATGTTGAAGCCGATGTATTACTACATTTGATTCATAAAATTAAAACACTATGACAATAGCACTTTGGATCGTAGAGAGTTTACTGGGCTTAATTTTTATAATTACGGGTAGCTTTAAATTTTTTCAAAGTAAAGAAAAAGTTATTGCAAGCGGCGGCACCTGGGCGGAGGAGTTTGAGCCGAGTATAATTAAAGTAATAGCAGGGGTAGAACTTATCAGCGGGTTTTCGGTAATAGTACCAAGGTTATTAGGGCACGGGCACTACCTAACATCTATGAGTGCAATCTGTATTGCCTCAATAATGACAGGTTCCATATATACCCATATCAGGCGTAAAGAATTCCAGCATGCACTTATAAATTCAGTGTTTTTGTTTATGGCGTTGTTTGTGACTTATGCCAGCAAGCCGGTATAGACAACTAATTTATGGGCACGTAATGGCTGTAGCCGTAATTACACCGGTATTACTAACCGTTATTTGCCAGCAATGGCCATTAGGTGAAGAAAGGATCATTCCCTGTCCCGGCGTTTTAGAATATACCGCGCCACTTGATTGTGAATACAATGCATAGGGTACTGATAACATTTGCGATATGCCCATTAACGTATAATTGCTGCCACCGTTTGGGTCGAATTCTATTTCAATAAAATAGGGGCCATTACTCCAATTAATTGCAGACATATTTCCTGAAATTACGGTACCTTTCCCAATATCTAACGTAGCTAAGCCAAAAGCATTTGTAGTTGCTGTATCGGTTTCTTTATAAACTACAGGGCCCGACATATTGCCTTGTACTATACTCATCCTGAACGATACACTTCGGTTCACTATGTTATTTCCTGAAGCATCTTTTGCTTTAGTTTGATACTTAAATGCCTGAGGTGCCTGCCCGAATATATAAGTGCATGATAATAGGAGTGCCGAAATAAATGCTACATGTTTTTTCATAGGTGAATTATTAAATGTTTTAATCTACTTTCTGTATTTTAAATACTTTTATTCTGTTTCCGCTCTTGTCATAAACTCCTAAAAGATACATAGCATCCGGAAGATTGTTTAGATCTATCTGACCCTGTCCATTTTCAAAAGCCTGTTCATAAACAATGTTACCTTGCAAATCAATTACCTCAGCACGGAAAGGATCGCTGGAATTACTCTTAATATTTAATAATGAAGTGACCGGGTTAGGATACACAGATATATTAATTGTTGGCTGAGCTACCTCATCTATAACTGACACCACTGAATACGCTCCTTGTTGAAACCCTTGCGTAAGTGTATTGCCTGTGTCTGAAAATGTCTCTGAAATAGGCTCTCCCATTGTCCAGCTTAAGGAACCTGCACTGTTTGAATAAAAGCCTCCGGTTGTTGTTACAACATCGGGTTTCAGTGTGGCGGTGGTGCCCCCATACCCTAAATCATTACTTAATAAGTTATTTAACTTTAAATGTTCTATAGCTGAAGCCTGGGATGGAGAAAGGTAAGTATCGTTAAATGCTTTCTCAAGTTTCTTCGCTCTATTAATATCATCGCATTTACTAACTTCAATTGATACTTTGCGTGCAGCCAACTCCACTCTTTCATTCTTTGCATTTGCAAACCTGTCGGCGCATCTGTCAAGCCTGTCGGCCATATTGGCAATTTCCGCTTTGGTTTTTTTCGCTTCATTTGCTTTAGTGGCTTCTGCGCTTGAATTATCAAGTACTCCTTTGTATTTCCTTCGTATTGCCGATAGCAACAAAACAGAACCCGCACCGGCTAAAAAGGCAAGAATAAGGTTTTCATATCCGTTATTCTTTTTAGGGTCGGGAATACTACCCACTGTTTCCTTCCCCAGGGTCGGTATATTGTTTTCCTTGGGTTCAACTTTGTCTATATTATCATTTACTTTTTCAAGTGGAACTATCGCTTTATTGTGCCGGGCATTTGAAAGTATTTCAGTGTTATCTAACTGTTTATTTTCTAAACGAACTGGCAAAGAGTTCTTAGCTTTTCTTATACTGGCTTTATTGCTTATATAATTATGCCATGATAAACTTTGAGAGTTGAGAAGAGTCAGAGAAGAATCATCAATATTATTCTCCGGTGAATTTTTTGAGATATACTTCCCTGGTAAATAAGATATACCCGGCAGGGAATTTACCTTTTGAACAAAATACCCGGGCATGTAACGTCTTTTCTGAACATCACAGGAAAGTGGTAATATGCATATTAGTATACATAATAGAAAATACCAGGCAGTATTATTCTTTTGCATTCTTCAAAATTGACCAATTAAGGGAGATAGGTAACAATGTACATCAAAACTCAAATGTATAATTTAATTGCGATTAATACTTCTTATACAATTAGAATACAACAGAGAATATTTCTTGTGCTCATCCAGGAAATAATACTGTTAAAAATCCTTAAATATTATCCATCTTCCTTTCTGTGGGCAAAATAACCACGCGTAAACTCTTTCAATTCTTTATTCCTTGTATTCCATTCCCATGGCCCATTTTTAGATTCTTTCAGATCTTTATACGGGTCATATTTTAATACTTCGAGGCTTTTTTCCCTTTCTGCATACTTCCGATTTGCAATCTCTCCATGCCATAAATGCAGCACAGTACCCGGTACATAAGAGACCTTCCCCTTCACTTCTTTGTACATGGCCTTACACCAATCCAGATAATGATTATAAAAATTATTGTTTGTGCCTATAATTCTGTTTATACATCCTGTATCCCAGTCACCACAGAAAGCATGCGCCATAACATGATCAGCCGTTCCTCCTATACAAACATCATATAACCCATACTTTTCAAGAACACTTCGTTGAGCTGCCCAGGCAAAACCTGTATGCCCGTGATTAGCAAAATTTCCGGTAGTTAAAATATTAGGGTGGTTCTTATAAATGTACCCAAACCCTGAATACCAGTCTCCAATGCCTTTGAAACTTAAAACATCTTTAGGCAATCTAACAGCAAATTCAAAAGGCTGAATCACCTTATATTGGTCCAATGCTATAGAAGTATCAACTGCCCATTCAGGGTTTTCAAATAATATATCACAATCTACCCATGCAACTTTTTTACAATTGGCCGGTAATAATTTTATGGCATGATTCAATAATCGTTCTTTTTGCCACATTACATCCTTGGCCCTTATTTGCATTACATTTTTCGATGCAGGCAATTCAAAAGGATCTCGTCCAAAAGCGCATTCAATTATAAGATAGTTTAAATTCGATCTATTTATCTTCTCAATAAAGGTTTCGTAATTATACCTTTTGGTTTTATATTTTTCCGGGTTATAATATGAACTCAGTATCCATAGGTCATCCACATAGCTGTAACGTTCAGCGCCCGTAATTTCAATTTTTGATTGATCGCGAATATCAACCAGGGTATTATACTTATCCAGTTTCAGGTCGACATTTTCAAATGATGACTTACCAAGCAGTTTTTCTTTCAGCTTTTGTGAAACCCCCGGATGAGAAAGGAACGAATCATTTACCGGTTTAAGACACACATAAATATCACCATTGCATTTACTGTCTTCTATTTCTCCTTCACTTAAAAAGGAATTGGCAGATACTTGTTCTGTTTTGAAGCCGCAATTGCCCACTCTTTCCATAAAGTCATTTCCATATAACCTCACATGATCCCACTGCCAGAAAAACTTTTCTCTGTCTTCTTCACTTACTATCAAATCATCTTCAAATGTCTTGGCAAGATTTTTATTCAGGGGTACTTGTAAAAATAGCTGTCCACCGGGCTTCAAGACCCGGTATAATTCTCCTATAGCTTTTTTATCGTTTTGAACATGCTCCAGCACATGAGAACAAATAATATAATCTACTGAATCATTTTCGAAGGGTATATCAGTTATGTCGACATGTTTAGTTTTTGGCGGATAGGTATACCCTCTCTCAAATTTATCGCATGGAACATAATCTATGAATGGCAATTTATTAAAATGCTCATAAAATATATTTTCAGGGGCAAAGTGTAAAAGCTTTTTAGGCGTAGGCTTAAAAATGTCAGTTCGTTTTAACAGGAACATCCAGAGTAACCTGTGCCTTTCATGTGCTTTGCAATTGGGGCAAATTGCTTCCTGCCTATTTTTATACGGCAAAAATTGACCTTCATATTTGCAACAAGGGCAGAACATGGTAATGATTTTTAATGGCCGCTAATTTATGATTATGCTGTCGAATTAATAATATAATCGTAAATTGCCGATGTTTTAAAGATTATGAGCGGAGCTAAGACCCATACGCATGTAATTAAGAATTAAATATTAAACAACTAATAAAAATAACTATGAAACAACTTGTAAAGAAAAATATAAAAAGGAAAAAACGCATTGTTAAAAGAGAAGAGAAGATGAAGGCTAAAAAGCTTCAAACAAAAAAGAAGTAAAGTTCTTTAGCGTTTTAATTTCCTTAATCATTATGGTTTACCCACATGCAGGAATCCTGTATGTTATTTAGCGTATTTTACCTCTACAAAGCGTGCAAAAGGGGCAAAAATGAATGCAAAAATGTGCACCCAAAATACACACCAAGTTCAGTGATTTGTTCAACCTCGTTTGAGGACTAATTACTATTTTTGCTTCCATATTCATACTATTCAGTTGTCGAAATAATTATAATTCATACGCCCAGGTGCTGAAAGAAGAAATAAAAGAGCGGTTTGTTACCTCAATGCTTCGATTCGTAAATGCTGTAAAAGGAGAATCAGAGGCATGTTCAGAAATTTGCGGAGGATTTAATGAAAAGGAAATGCAGGTTGTTGTATTCGTCGGCCAGCATACCAACGTTAAAATGACCGAGATATCAGAGAATTTAAACTCTCCCTTAAGTACCTTGACAAGTGTTGTAGATAAGCTGGTTGAGAAGAAGTTCTTAACCAGGGTACATTCCGATGAGGACAGAAGAGTGGTGAATGTTGCCCTAACCGCTAAAGGTAAAAACTCATTTAAGATTTTCTTACATAGAAAGGATGAAATGGCCGATAAAATTTTATCGCAATATAATGCTGCCGAACAGGCTAATTTTATTGAATATCTTGGGAAAATGTCATCAACAATTGAATCAATGAGATAATTTTTTTTGATAATTAGTACGAATTTCGTAATATTGCACTTTCAAATTAAATACAAACCATCGGTTTGATTTTTTTTGACTAAATAATTCGATATTAGAAATATTCCAAAATAGTAATAAATAAAACCTGGAAAAATGAACGAAAGCATATTAATAACCGGAGCAAACATTGGGCTTGGGAAAGAGACTGCCCGACAGTTAGCATTGAAGAAAGAAACAAAAAAGGTAATTCTTTTCTGTAGAAATCAAGCAAAAGCCGAGGCAGCAAAAAAAGACCTTGAGGAGAAAACGGGAAAAAAGATCTTTGAAATTGTTATAGGTGATGTTTCAGATGAAAATTCGGTAAGAAAAGCAGTAGAAAAAATAAAGGAGCCTATTGATGCAATAATTTTAAATGCAGGTGGAATGGTTGGGAAAACGGCTGGGAAAATTACGCCTTCCGGTATGAATGAAATAGCTGCTACGAATATTTTAGGTCATGTAATTTTAGTGGAAGAATTAATAAAACATGGTAAGTTAAAAAAAACAGTATTATTAGCTAGTTCGGAAGCTATACCGGGAGTAAAGATGCTTGGAATGAAACCGGTTGCCATGAAGACTTCTTCTGTAGATGAGTTTGCTGCTGTTCTGGATGGATCCTATTTTGGTAATAAATTCGATATGATGCAAGCATACGGATACGTTAAATATGTAGCAACTATGTGGATGTTTTCAATGGCAAGAAAATATCCCAACCTCAAATTTGTTGCTATGAGTCCCGGGAACACTGGCGGAACCGGGGCACCGGATAGTATTCCCCAACCAATGAAGTTTATGTTGACGTATTTTATGATGCCTATTGTAATGCCATTGATGGGAGTGGTGCATAAGGTAGAAGTAGGTGCAAAACGTTTTGTAGATGGCATTTCGGATGAACGGTATAAAACCGGCATTTTTTATGCAAGTAAAGAAAGAAAGTTAACAGGGGAGGTAGTTGATCAAAGTACTTTTTTCGCTGATTTGAAAAACAGTACATTTCAAGATAACGCTCATAAAGCAATTCACCGTTTTATCAAATAGGCTTGAAAATACCTTATGTAAATAAAAAAGCCCCACATTACTGTGGGGCTTTTTTTATTCTGAGTGTGGTACCAGCTGGAATTGAACCAGCGACACAAGGATTTTCAGTCCTCTGCTCTACCAGCTGAGCTATGGTACCATAAAACAGGGGCGCAAAAATAATAAATTTGTTTTACTACCCCCGTTTTTATTCTAAACTTTAAAGCCAACTACCAATATATCGTCTGTTTGTGGCTCTTTTTGTCTCCAATTTAGCAGCGAATATTCTAAAAAAGACCGCTGAACCTCTAATTCCATATCGTTTACAGATAGTAAAAGGTCCTTAAAGTTCTTTTTGTTGAATTTTTTACCTTCTTCACCTCCAAACTGGTCGGCATAGCCATCCGAGAACAAATAAAGGAGGTCGCCGGGCAATACCGGTAACTTTACCTGTTCAAATTGCTTAACCACGTTGTGGTAAAAACCTATCGGGTACCTTGATCCTCTGTATTCGGTTAATACTCCCTGGCTTACCACCACCATTGGCCTGAAAGCCCCTGCATATGTTACCAGTCCGGCTGCTTTATCATATTTCAGAAAAGCTATATCCATACCATCATTTGCTTTGGCGCTTTTGCCGGGGGCGTTTATCATTTGCTGCAATTCTTCATCCAACGCTATTAACACATCCTTTGGTTCAGTTATCTTTCTCTTTATAACTATATCTTTAAGCATGGCATTGGCCATTATGGTCATAAGCGCACCCGGCACACCGTGGCCCGTGCAGTCAACCACAGCAGCATACGATACCTCATCCTGGGTATAAGCCCAGTAAAAATCACCACTTACCACATCCTTTGGCTGGTAAAAAGTAACCACATCGGTAAAACCGCCCTTTAATTTGTCGGTCGATGGTAATATGGCCTGCTGTATGTTGCAGGCATATTCAAGGCTTTCAAATATCTCCTTGTTCCGGTTGCTCAGCTCCTTGTTCTTTGCCAGCATTTCTTGTTCCTTCTGCTTGCGGTCGGTTATATCATAACCTATTTTAACCAACGAACCGTCAGGCCCTGCAGAAAGGTTCCACGAAAACCACCTGGAATCGCCAGTAGCTGTATTTATCTTGTACTCTACCGGTACAACAATAGCTTTTCCCGCCGCCACTTGCTTTAACAAATGATTTACCTCAGTCTTACGCTGGGCAGGGTCGGCAATATTATTGCATGTTTTCGCCCACCATTTATCTCCAAGCAGTTCGCCGGTCTTAAAACCAAGCATACGTTCTGCCGAAGGGCCAACATAAGTAACTTCTCCATAGGAGTCGACAACCACTACAAGGTTGTTCAATTGCTGAAGTACAGTGTTAAATACGCGTAACATAAGTAAAGAATTAAAAAATTAAAAAAGGCCGGGGAAATTTTTTGGGAGAGGACGCTTATTGCTTAGATGCAATAAATAAAGCAGTGCTTCATATCACCAATGGTGCAGCGCCTCATGCCGATAAATCGGTTGAGGTGATTAATGGTGATATTTGTTTGTATCTGCTTCACTTTACTTTGTAAGATGGCGCAAAAGTATAAAAAAATTGGAACTAAACGGTTTTAACCCTTAAAATCATTATAGTTGTATTGCGCAAGTCACTGGTTATTATGTCGTCCAATTAACATAATTTGACATTTACATAACATTGATATTAGTAGTTTTGAGCCACTTATAATACATGAACTTAGCCATAGACATAGGTAATACCAGTGTAAAAACTGCAGTTTTTAAAGGAACTAAAATTTCTGAAGCATTGGCGCATTCAAATTTTGACCTGAAGAGGCTTAAAGCGGTTGCACATAAGGGTATAGTTAATGTTATTGTCTGCGCGGTTAAAGACTATCCGGTTGAATGGAAGAAATACCTTTCAAGCAATTTCAACTTTATAGAGCTGGACGAAAAAACAGCTGTGCCTATTAAAAATGCTTACCTAAACCCCTCTACTTTAGGCAAGGACAGGCTGGCATCTGCAATTGGTTCAAATGCTATTTTTCCGGGTAAAAATGTACTTGCAATTAATGCCGGAACCTGCATTACCTATGATTTTGTAGATAAAAACGGAGTTTACAAAGGAGGAAGCATCTCTCCCGGGCTCGAAATGCGATTTAAGGCCATGCATACTTTTACCGGCCGTTTGCCGTTAATTGAGGCTGATACAAATTATAAAGAAATAGTGGGCAGAACAACAGAGCAAAGTATACGGGCAGGTGCACAACAAGGCATGTTGAAGGAGGTAGAAGGTATTATTTCAGCTTACAAAAGCAAATACCCCGACCTGCAAATAATAGTATCGGGAGGATCGCTCCCATGGCTCAAAAAGAGCCTGAAGGGAAAAATAAATAGTGAACCTTTCTTGACGCTTAAAGGACTTAATGTAATTTTGGCGTCCTGTCTTTCAAAAAAGAAAGCCAGATAACACAACGAGCATTCAATAATATGGTAGCATTCCTAAAACGTATTTCTTTTTTTATTGCACTGGCAGGCATGTTCATTACCACATCTTGCTTTGCCCAGTCAGCTACCGTGTCGCCCTATTCACGTTATGGTATAGGCGACCTTCAGGACCAGAATGGAGTGCAAAGTTTCTCAATGGGTAACACCGGTACTGCATGGCATAATGATACACTTAGTCCTTATTTTATTAATTTAAAAAACCCTGCTTCATACTTTTACAACCGCATTACCACCTTTGAAGCCGGCCTTATAAATAACGATGTGTCTCTTTCTACTGAAGGAACTAACTATTTTAGTAAAAACACATACTTTGCTTATTTTGCAATTGCTTTTCCAATTGGTAAACACTTTGGCGGAAGCTTTGGCTTGCGCCCCATGAGCAGTGTTGGGTATAACATTAACACTAATGGAACCATTGACAGCAGCGGAACAAGTTTAGGCACAACAACCAACCAGTATGTTGGCAGCGGTGGCATTAACCAATTGCATTTCGGGCTGGCCTATTCACCTGTAAGGTGGCTTTCTGTAGGTGGTAATTTTTCTTACATGTTTGGCTATTTGAACTATACCCAAAATATAGTTTATCCCGATAATATTTCGGCTTACAACAGCCAGGTGTCAGAAAATATTAATGTGCATGGCTTTACCGGCGATTTTGGTGCAATGGTTACCTTATTTAAAGCACACGATAGTGCTGTACAGGTAATATTGGGCGGAACGTATTCATACGGAGGAAGTTTATTCGCCAACTATAACTTACTTTCTTTAAGCTATCTCTTAGGTTCTCCGCAAACTAATATTGATACAATACAGGATAGCAGCGCCAACGGAAAAATAAAGCTACCAATGACATTTGGAGGAGGAATTACTATTATTAAGCGCGATAAAGACAACAACAACCAATGGACCTTTTCGGCTGACTATAATGTGCAACGCTGGAGTCAGTACGCCTTATTAGGGGAAACTCAAAGTCTTAATAATACTACGCAGTGGAGTGGTGGCATACAATACATTCCGGGTAAAAACACTACCTTCTTTAAAAGGATACACTACCGCGCAGGATTTTCCTGGACCCAAACTTACCTTAACCTGGGGCAGCCTCTCATTGATAAATGTATCTCATTGGGAGTTGGTATACCTATAGGCCCTCCATTTGCTCCGCCTATGAATACTCAATTGGGTGTATTAAATATTGGAATACAGCTGGGTGTACTTGGCACAACTTCAAACGACCTTTTACAGGAAGAATATGCCAAGTTTCTTGTAGCCTTTACCTTTAACAGCAAGTGGTTCCAAAAACACTTGTACCAATAGGTTCTGTATCTTTGTATCTGCCAGATTAAAAATCGATGAATCACATTCGTCTTGTTTCTGTTATTTTATTTGCACTCGGCTCATTCTGCCTCTTTTCCTGCGAAAACAATATAAGCACGGTAAATCTGCTTACCGCTCCCGATAAAACACCCGAAATGGTGGAAGAAAATGCCAATATTGTTTACGTTGATTCATCGAGGACAAAGATGAAACTAGTGGCACCCATTATAGAAAGGTATGGAGGAACTGACCCTTATGATGAATTTAAAAAGGGCTTTAAAATTGACTTTTATGACGACTCACTGCATCCAACGAGTCATGTTAGTGCGAACTATGGTATTAAGCACGATAGTAAAAACAAACAGATAATGGAAGCGGATAATAATGTGGTGGTAGTGAATAAAAAGGGCGATACATTAAATACTGAGCAGCTTTTTTGGGATGAACTAAAGCATACCATATACACCAATAAATTTGTGAAAATAAAAACGGCTACTCAAATATTATTTGGTGATGGGTTGAAATCAAATGAAGACTTTACCGATTACCAGATCACCAATATAAAAGGTAGCGTTAGTTTAAATAGTTCGGGGAAATAATAAGGCAAAAGATGTTTGTATTTTTTATTATAGTTGTTTCGCTTATGTTCTCCTTCTTTTTTTCGGGGCTTGAAATTGCTTATGTATCGGCCAATAAATTGCAAATACATGTCGAGAGCCAGAAAGAAAGTATGTCGGGCCGGATATTTGCACGTATAACGCATAGCCCTGTAAGGTTTCTTACCACATTGCTATTAGGTAATACCCTTGCCATTGTAGTATTCAGCATATTTACCGCCGACCTGCTCGAAAGCGCCTTGGCGCCTTACGTACATTCACGTTTCGAAATGCTTATTATACAAACCATTATTCCTACAACTGTAATATTGGTAGTGGCTGATTTTATTCCCAAAAATATTTTCCGTTCGAACCCTAACCTTACTCTTAAACTGCTGGCGCTGCCGAGCATGGTAATGTTCTATATTCTTTTACCTCTTACCACAATAGTGCTCAGTATAGCGCATTTTATAATGAGGCGCCTTTTCAGAATTAACCTCTTCCGTTTTCAAAGCACTTTCACAAAAACCGATCTGCACGAATATATTGATGAACATACTATTACTACCACCGGCAAACAGGAAGTGGAACATGAGGTGCAGATTTTCCGCAATGCATTAAGTTTTCCTGATGTAAAAGTGCGCGATTGCATGGTACCGCGCATAGATGCTATTGCCATGGATATAAATGAGGGTATTGTAAAGATCAAGGAAAAATTTCAGCAGACAGGCCTTTCGCGTATATTGGTTTATAATACTACTATGGATAATGTGTTGGGCTATATTCATTACCACGAAATGTTCAAACAGCCGGGAGATATTAAAAACATTCTCATGCCTGCACCCGTTATGCCCGAATCAATGCCGGCCCGAGATGCCCTGCGTATTTTCATGCAGCAGCACAGAAGTATGGCTGTGGTGGTAGATGAATTCGGAGTAAACTCAGGTATTCTTACCTCAGAAGATGTTATTGAAAAGATATTCGGAAAGATAGATGATGAATATGATAAAGAAGAACTGCTTGAAAAACAGGTGGGGCCAAACGATTATATATTTTCAGCCAGGCTTGATATTGACTACCTGAACCAGAAATATAATCTCAACCTGCCAGATCTGGATGATTATAAGACACTTGGTGGATTTATTTTGCACGAAACCGGATCCATTCCAAAGACAGGGGAGTTCCTTACCCTGGGCGATTTCCAGATCAAGATCATCTCTTCTACCGCAACGCGCATAGAACAACTTAACCTTACTGTTAAGAAGGGAAGTTAATTCTTCCTTATTTTCACCACTTGCAATTCAAGCTGATGGCACTGAAAGATCATTTTGCTTTTAATAAGAGGCAGCGCAATGGAATATTAGTGCTGCTTACTATTATAATGGGTATGATGATATACCTCATCATTGGTGATTATTTGCCGCCTTCACCGGCAAGTACCGATTTCTCTTCCTTTAAGGCCGATATGGCCAAAGTAAAATTCAAACCGGTTGATACTGTTCAGCATAGTGCTCCCAAACCCGAAGAAACTGGGGCGAAACCTAGTGCTCCGTTACGCACCAAATCTATCGATATTAATACTGCTGACTCGGCAGATTTTGCCCAATTCCCGCTAATAACGCCAAAAGTCGCCCGCACAATTGTAAGGTTCCGTAATGCACTTGGTGGTTACTATAAAATAGAACAGCTAAAAGAGGTTTACGGATTAGATACAGCCGCCTATTATTCTATGGTTAATGATGCGACAGTAGATGTAAAACAGGTAGAGAAGATGGATATTAACAAAGCCACTGAGAAGGTACTGGCACACCATCCCTATATTCATAAAAACCTGGCAAAAGCCATTATTGGCTACCGCAAAGAGAATGGCCATTTTACTCATTTAACGGACCTACTAAAAGTAGATGGTATAGATAAAGAATTGTATGAAAAACTATCTCCTTATCTTAGCATAACCAATTAATGCCCTGAAATACTAAATTTGCAAAAAACAAGAACAATGAGCACCGTTGAAACAACTATAGCACCAGGTTTAGATTTTGCCACTACTGAAACCCAATTAATGATTGCCGATACCATTCAGAAGTTTGGTAAAGAGCACATCCGTCCGAAAATGATGGAATGGGATGAAGCACAAATATTCCCGGTAGAAGTATTTAAGAAACTGGGCCAGCTTGGTTTTATGGGTGTACTTGTTCCTACCGAATACGGCGGTGCAGGCTTAAGTTATTTTGAATACGTTACCACTATTGTTGAAGTATCGAAGATATGTGGCTCAATTGGTTTATCATTAGCTGCACATAATTCACTTTGCACTGGCCACATTTTACAATTTGGTAACGAGGAACAAAAAAGAAAATATTTACCTAAGCTTGCTTCTGCTGAGTGGATAGGCGCATGGGGCCTTACCGAAGTTGGTACAGGATCTGATGCCGGCAATATGTCCACCGTAGCCAAGAAGGATGGTGATTATTATATACTGAACGGAGCAAAGAATTTTATTACACACGCTATATCGGGTGATGTGGCTGTGGTAATTGCACGTACCGGAGAGAAAGGAGATTCACATGGCATGACCGCGTTTATCATTGAAAAAAGCACTCCGGGTATACGTGGTGGTAAAAAAGAAAACAAGCTCGGCATGCGCGCTTCAGAAACTGCTGAACTTATAATGACCGATTGCAGAGTGCACAAGAGCCAGGTATTAGGTAAAGAAGGCGATGGCTTTGTGCAGGCACTAAAAGTATTAGATGGCGGAAGAATTTCCATTGCTGCTCTTGGTGTTGGTATTGCTAAAGGCGCATTTGAAGCCAGTGTGAAATATTCAAAAGAAAGACAACAGTTCAATAAACCTATCAGCGAGTTCCAGGCTATTGCATTTAAGCTGGCTGATATGGCAACCAAAATAGAAGCTGCTGAATTGCTTACCATGCAAGCTGCCGACCTTAAAAACCGTCATTTAAAAATGACCAAAGAAGGAGCTTTTGCTAAGTATTATTCTTCGGAAGTTGCCGTAGAAGTATCTACCGATGCAGTTCAAATTTTTGGCGGATATGGCTATACCAAAGATTTCCCTGCCGAAAAATACTATCGCGATTCGAAGCTTTGCACCATTGGCGAAGGAACTTCTGAAATTCAGAAACTGGTTATAGCAAGGGAGATACTGAAGTAATTTTCTTGTTCCCTTTTAATTGGCGTTTGTAGTATAAATATTCAATACTTCGTTTTCGCGCGTTAAGGTTTTCTCAAAACTAAAGCCAAGTTTTTTCAAAAGCTTAATGGAGCCCTCGTTTTCAGGAATAGTTACCGCTATAACAGGTTGTATTTTCAATTCATTCCTGGCATAGTTCAATACTTCATCAGCAGCTTCGTAAGCATATCCTTTACCTGAGTATTGCGGCAAGAATGCAAACCCAATATCATGATGCTCCAGATAATCTTTCTTAATAAAGGTAATAATACCTAATTCGACACCAGTTGCTTTCAGACTTACTACCCAATAATTAATGCCAGGGTTATCACTAATGTTCTTGATATATTTTTCGGCATCAGCAATAGTTTTAATATTTCTATCGCCAATATATTTTATCCATCCGGCTGTATTCAACAGCTCCTTTATAAAGGAAGCATATTGAGGCGCTAATTTAGTTAGCACCAACCTTTCTGTTTCAAACTTGTCTTTCATAATATCTGGCCAGGTTACTTATCCTGCATCACTATTTGTACCGTATAGCGGCTCTTGTGTTCTAACAAGATCTTTTTATCTATACATACCCTGTCAATGGTTGCCTGGTCATAATAACGAATAGTAACCAGTTCAAGTTTTGTATTGTAAAGCACCCTGAAGTCTTTTCTCAAAGCATCGAGTAGGGCAGGCACTTTATCAGGATCATCGTCTATACAAAGCGAAAAGTTGATGGCTGAATTCTGAATTACATTGGTCTTGACTTTATACTTTGCCAATATGTCGAATATATGGCTGAGGCTCTCCTCTACTATAAAAGAAAAATCTTTTGGTGAAACTGATATAAGTACCTGGCTCACTTTAAAAATAAAGCATGGTACAGGTAATTGTGTCAGATCGTTATCAATGCGGGTCCCTTCTTCAGCAGGTTCTATGAACGATTTTACAAAGAGCGGAATATTTTTATTCTGCAGTGGTTTTATTGTTTTCGGGTGAATGACCGTTGCACCGTAGTATGCTAATTCAATTGCATCCTGGTAACTCAGGTGGTCTATCTTCACGGTATTATCGAACCACTTAGGATCGGCATTAAGCACGCCCGGTACATCTTTCCAAATGATAACTGATTCAGCATCGCCGCAATAGGCAAGTATAGCTGCCGTATAATCTGAACCTTCCCTGCCGAGTGTAGTAATTTTCTTTTTGGCTGTCCTGCCAATAAAACCTTGTGTTACAATAATCCTGTTCTTCTTTATAGCAGGCACCACAAGCGATTTAAAATTCGTTTTGGTTTTATCAAAATCTACTTTCCCTTCACGGTAATTATCATCAGTGCAAATTACTTCGCAGGCGTTTATCCATTCATTATTTATTTTTTGCTCGGTGAGGTAAGCGCTTACAATGTGAGATGAAAGTACTTCCCCCATTGATGTTATCTGGTCATACCGCTCATCATAGTTTTTACCAGAATATTCCGAAACTGCTTTTCGCAGGTGTTCAAGATCTTTCTGGAGGGTAGAAAATACAGGCGCTTTTTTATTGGGAAAAAGCTCTGCAACAATATTATGATGATAATTTTCTATTTCATGCAATGCCTCTTTTTCTGCGCTTTTATTTTTCGGGCGTACCAATCTTTCAAGTGCATTGGTAGTTTTACCCATAGCCGAAACCACTACTACTATCTCATCTTTCGGATATAACGCTAATATTTTAGCTACGTTCTTTACACCCGCAGCATCCTTTACCGATGCACCGCCAAACTTAAAAACCTTCATGGTCTATTTTCTACTTTAATATATTTCTCTACCAATTCTAAATACTTCTTTTCAGGGAAACCAACCTCCGTTGTTATTTGATATCCCTCTGCAATACATTCGAACGTTTCATCATGAAATGGTATAATGAAGTGCCTATTTTTTTTCCAGGAATCCTCTTTAAAGTTATAATGGACACTATTAATTTTTTTTATTTGCTCTATCCAGTCGGAGTTAATAATTTCACTAAATGAATACCACTTTAATCCGAACTTATAATATGGGTGCCCGCTGAGAACTTCGTCATTGGGTGAACCGAATTTGTAAATGCTCGGACTATCAAATTCAATTGTATAAATTTTATCTTCACCATCCTCAACAAACGCAAAGAAAATAACGAACAACTTAAGCCCACCTTCAAATACCATTGGCATAGGCGCTCCAGTATTCATTTGAATTCCAGGTAATTCTACAACACTTATCTTTCTCTTCTTAAACATCAATCTCTTTTAATTGCTTTTCATATAACGAACCATTGATCCATTCATCACTTAAAGCAGCATTATATTTTTTATAGAATTTTATTGCAGGCTCATTCCAGTCTAATACTTGCCAATCCATTTTACGTACCCCCATTTCTTTGCAAACCCTCACCACTGCATCAAACAATTTTGAACCTACACCATATTGGCGATACTCCTGGCTAACCATCAGATCTTCCAGAAACACACATCTGCCTTTCCAGGTTGAATATTTTATGTAATACAAGGCCATGCCTACTATCTTGCCATCGCCTTCGGCAACAAAAGCCTTATATATAGCATCGGGTCCAAAACCGTCACGTTCAAGCTCTTCTATGGTTACTTTTACCTCATCGGGCGCTTTCTCAAAGAGTGCTAATTCTTTTATAAGTCTGAATATATCGGGTACATCTTTTTTTTCGGCTTTGCGAACATTGATATTCATAGGTTCAGCTATTTTGTAAAAATTCAAAAATACCTATATTTGTCTGTATAATGTTGAATTCTAAATGTTGAATTTTGGATTAAGCATTAAAAATTAAGCATTAAAAATTGAAGATATTATGGGAAAGGTAAAAACATTAGGCGAATTTATAGTTGAAAAGCAAGCTGATTTTCAATATTCAAAAGGTGAGCTTACACGTTTATTAAGTGATATTGGCATTGCAGCCAAAATAGTGCACAGAGAAGTAAACAAGGCTGGTATTGCCGACATTTTAGGTGAAACCGGTGAGGTGAACGTACAGGGCGAAAACGTGAAAAAGCTTGATGTTTATGCCAACAACCAGTTTATTGCTGCATTGAGCGTAGGCGGTGAGTGTTGCGCCATAGCATCAGAAGAAAATGAAGAAATTATTATTGTAGATAACAACGTTTCTGCCAGTGCTAAATATGTAGTGGCTCTTGATCCGCTCGACGGTTCATCGAATATTGATGTGAACGTATCTATCGGAACCATATTCTCTATCTACCGCAGAACATCGCTTAGCGGCCCAGGCACATTAGAAGACTTTTTACAACCAGGCACCGAACAGGTTGCTGCTGGTTATATTTTATATGGCTCATCTACCATGTTGGTGTATACTACCGGCAAAGGCGTAAATGGCTTTACACTCGACCCATCTATAGGAGAGTTCTGCCTATCGCACCCAAATATGCAAACCCCTAAAAAGGGTAAAATATATTCTATCAACGAAGGGAACTATGTACACTTCCCTGAAGGCGTAAAGAAATTTATCAAGTACTGCCAGGAAGAAGACGCTGAAACAGGCCGCCCTTATTCTTCACGTTACATTGGTTCGGCAGTAGCTGATTTCCATCGTAACCTTATTAAGGGCGGAGTGTTCCTCTACCCTACTACCTCTGCATCGCCAAAAGGTAAGCTCAGGTTAATTTATGAGTGTAACCCAATGGCATTTATCATTGAGCAAGCCGGAGGAAAAGCAAGCACCGGAAGTAAACGTATAATGGAAGTTGTGCCTACCGCGTTGCACCAGCGTACACCTTTATTTATCGGCTCTAAAGATATGGTAGAAAAGATAGAGGACCTGATTGCAAAGCATTCAGTTCCTGCTGCCAAGGCTGCTAAATAACTTAATACTCACCCCCTTCCCCTCTCTATCAAATAGAGAGGGGTGAAGTACAGTGAGTACATTCAATTAGTTTACTTAAAATATTGGATTCCTTTTTCCCTCTATAACCTGTAGAGAGGGGTATAGGGGTGAGTATATTAAATAACCAGCTTAGCTTTACTCTTTACCAGCACCGGCATAACCAGTGGCGCTATAAGTATAAGGTGTGTGTACACCCACGATTGCTGCAATATTTCAGTGCCAACAATGCCTGCTTTGGTATTTAATATATCGAAGAAATAGAGAATAACACTCACTAACAACGCCCATTTAAAGGCTCCGAATATTCCGCCTAGTATCCGGTTGGCAATACCTAAAAATAATTTCTCCGCTATTTTTTGTATGCCCTTAGCCAGAAAGAAAACGAGTATCAATATACCTATAAAAAGAAGGATATCAGCTACTATTGAAAGATAGAGCGAAGAAAGATGGCTGTGTAGTTCGGTACCGAGGAAGGAAGCCACCACATCGGAGAATTTGGCGCAGATGAACACGCCCAATATAATAGCCAGTATAGAGGCCAACTCTACAATAAGGCCTTTTTTAAAGCCTTTGTAAAAACCCCATACCAAAGGAATAATTAAAATTATATTGAGTTTCATAAGGCGCAAAAGTACCAATTGTTACTGTACTAAATTTAATGCTGCCCCAAACCCCTAAAGGGGCTTTGAAATAAAAACATATTCTTGTGTGCTAAAGTCCCTTTAGGGGTTTGGGGTTGAAATTAGCTCCGCGGTTCTCTGCGTGTATTTACTCCCTGAACTCTGCGTTAAAAAACGGAATAGATTCTTCTCCGCCAACCGGCAGATCAGAATGACAATAATGTATTTTCTCAATTCTTAATACCCAATACTTAATACTCGTATTTTTGACACTATGATAGAAATAGATTTAGAGTTAAAAGAACAATGGGACAGCCTTATGAAAAGGCTCGAGGTACAATTTGGTGAGGGGATTGAGATAGAAGGTCTGCTGTTGTTGATAGGTGTACAGGAACTTGGGCAAGGGTATATGAAGTTTTCGAAAGATGAAAAATTAGACGTGTTGCATGTGGCGCTTTGCACCTTGTTAGAGCCTATGGGCTATTATACATTTACCGGTTACGATGAAGACGGATGGCCACAGTGGGACCCTGTTACAACTATACCTGCCTTAAAGCCCGGCGAGCAAAAACTCATGGTTAAACGAGCTATCATTCAGTATTTTAAAGAAATGGAATAAGTATAATTAACTATGCCACCAAAACTCAAAAACACTAAAAAACTACACACGAAATATGTTTGTGGGATTTTGTGTCCCGATATTTATCGGGATAGTGTTTTAGTGGCAAAAAACTACGCTCATTAATCAAAATGAAATATCCTCTTCTTTCTGATCTCTACAAAGTTTACCTGCAACACCCTGTTATAGGAACCGACACACGCAACATAAAAACAGGCAGCATGTTCTTTGCATTAAAGGGCGGCAACTTTAACGCCAACCAATTTGCAAAAGAAGCATTAAGCAAAGGTGCTGCCTACGCAGTAATTGATGAAGAAGCATATTACACCGAAGGATGCATTTTAGTGAAAGATGTATTGCTCACTCTGCAACAATTAGCAAACCACCACCGCAGGCAATTTAAAATTCCGGTTATAGGCATTACAGGCAGTAATGGTAAAACGACTACTAAAGAACTCACCGCAACAGTACTGAGCAAAAAATATAAAACACTCTTTACACAGGGCAACCTCAATAACCATATTGGAGTACCTTTAACACTGCTCTCACTCAAAAAAGAACATGAGATAGCTATTATAGAAATGGGCGCTAACCACCAGGGAGAGATTGCCCAGCTTAGTAATATTGCTGAACCCGATTTTGGAATTATTACCAATATTGGCAAAGCACACCTTGAAGGTTTTGGCGGACCAGAAGGAGTTATAAAAGCAAAGAGCGAGCTCTACCATTTTATACAATCAATACCAAAGCAGATTGAGTCCCAAAGAAACTCTAAGGATGAACTCAAACGCTATTGGTACGGTGAAGGAAAGTTGTTTGTGAATGCCGATGATGAGTTGCTCATGCGTTTATCGAAAGGTATTGACAGGATCACCTATGGCACCCACCCCGGAGCAAATTGCGAAGGCATAACCGATACCAAAAGCTTTTTAGCTAAGGCTGCTTTTTTGGTTGATGGTATTGAAGTAGAGATACAGAGCAAGCTTGCGGGCAGGTATAACTTTTATAATATGCTTGCTGCTACTTGTATTGGTTTTCATTTTGGCTTAACTATATCACAAGTAAAGGAAGCTATTGAAGAATATATACCATCGAACAACCGTTCGCAGATAGTTAAGAAGGAGAACAATACTATTTGGGTTGATGCTTATAATGCCAACCCCAGCAGCATGAAGACCGCCATTGAAGGCTTTGCCGAAATGCAGGGCGATGGCAAGGTGCTTATTTTAGGAGATATGTTTGAACTGGGTGAAGATAGCCGCAAGGAACACCAGGCATTAGTTGATATGATAGCGGGTAAAAAAATATGGGAAGGTGTTTACTTAGTAGGTTCTGAATTCAGCCAGACAAAATCACCTTTAGAAGTATTTGAAAACATGCAATCTTTCCTCGACTGGCTTAATGCCCACCCTATAAAAAACAAGACCATCCTGTTAAAAGGCTCACGTGGCATGGCCATGGAAAGGGTGTTGGAGAGGTTGTAAGGAATAGAAAAAATTATTTCAATCTTTTTTTATCGTCAAAAGCAAATCTATCCAACGCTTTATGAAGGAAATGTTTTAAGTCTTTGCTATACATGTATGCCTCTTCAGATCTACCAGAAAATTCCCTAATTAAGGGATGATCAGTTGAAAACTCAATAATGTCATGAAAATCAATCACCATTCTTTCTCTCTCCGGACCTGGTTTTAGCTTAGAAATGCTATGATATGTTTCAATTCCAATTTCATAAAGCCATGGATAGAAAGGCTTAAGTAAACCTAGAATCATTAGAAAAGCAAGTTCAGGTGATTTAGTCCTGCTACTAATATGAAATAATTCTTCGGCCATCATTGGATGAAATCTAGGTCTCCTTTGTCTAATTGTATCGACATCTAAATGTCTATCTATTCTTGAAGGGAGGTCCTTGAACATTATTTTAACTTCTTCAAAAAGTTTTGCAACTGAAGTATCTTCCTTTATCTCATCAGCCGTTTGCTCTTTTGCTTTAGGTTGTTTCTTTGTTAGCTCTGTTAATTTAGTTTTAAAACTCTTTACCTGACTTTTTATAATATCCTCATCTGGTTCAGAATTAGGTATTCTTTTCACAAGTTGTAAAACAAGTTTTGTTAATGATTCTTCATCATCAGAGCAATTTTGAAATTGAGCAAATGGGCCATTACTTGCTTTTTGCAATGGGATACCAATTGCAACTCCTAAAACATTCGCACTCAATTTACCCTTTGCAACGCCAGCTTCATATAGTATCCATGGTCTATCAACGCTATGTTGCGTAAGTAAACAGACAATGTCTGATGCATCATTAAGCTTTTTCATGATTTCTGGAAACCATTCTATACCATACTCAATTCCTTGAGTACCCCGCTTGTCCGACGAGCGAAATGATTTTAGTACTCCAGTACTAACGCTACTTAAAAGTTTGCTAAACGCTTCAGCTATATCAGCATCCTTAGTATCATGACTAATGAATACTAATGGGAGTTTGGGCTTAGCGCTAATTATTTCTTCTGTTGTTATTTCAGTAATCACTTTCTTTTTAGGCATTTGTAAAATCTTTAGTGTAATTACGTTTAATGGTTCATGAGCATTTAGTTAATTCTTCCTCAATAAAAAATCCGTCATACGATTGATTCTATCGACAAACTGAGCGATGGTAATATAAATAGTTTTCATTATTTAATCGTAGGTACAAATACCTATTATTTGAAATATATAGTGGAATAGGACCCTTACTTATACTCCTTCATCTTATACTTCAAATGCTTCTTTACATAGTTGGCCGATGAAGAAAATGATTTATAATCGATAGCATACACTTCGGGTGCAGGGGTTTTGTGCCTGCCATCGTTCAGTAAAATGGTCATGGCATCTGCAAAAAAGCCCAACTCATCGCGGTAGTGCATGGCAATAGAATCGGGCATGGTATAAACACGCAGCACCACAATATGGTTACTGTGCCCGTCGTATTTTTTACCAGAAGCAGGGCCGTCGTTATCTGCATCGTGCCCTCCGTGGCTTGTCTGCACATCATGCAACTGGGTCATTAAAATACCAATCGAAATATCGTCGTTCTCAATACTGGTAGGCATAATTTCAACAATGCGTTCCAGCCCGTTCAGCCAGCTTCCTTTGCTCGACCAGTTATTAGCTACTCCCTGCGGAGAGTCATTCATTATCACATCTACCGTATCCATTCCTTTTTGAAAAGCATAGTTCAACCCTTCCACCACAGGTATCACTTCTGCTGTTCCTCCGTCGGAATACACCGAATCATCTTTGTGCAGGTACGACATCCATATGGGTTCGTTAGCCGAGGCCCATATCCAGTCGCACATATCGCTGTAACTATATTCGTCGGAGTTTTTTATTTCGGCATGGCCCGATACCATATTGGTAACCGCCACATTCAGGTGCAGGTGGTAATAGTTCTTTATAGAATCATACCTTACCGGTGTAAAATTATGATGTATGAGGTTGAGCAGTGGCTTAGTTTCCCCTAACGATTCTTTACCAAACAGCAACCTGAAAACAGCGTTGCCTCCGCGCATGGTTGTGGTAACAGTCGGTAAACCGTTAGTATAGGTTTCCGTAGTTTTAAACGGATCTACATTAAATATACTATCCTTGGTAACGTGTGTGTACAAAAATGCCATGCGGGCCGTGTCTCTTGTAAGCAGCGTAAGCGGTGCTGTAAGGCTGCCTGTGCTGGTACCAAACACCGCATTATAACCACCCGATGTTTGTATTAAATGCTCCACCACTCCCACGCCCCAGGCTCCGCGTGCACCGCCTCCACTAACTATAAGCACTTTATTGCTCGGCGCTACCTGGCCAACGGCCTTATCTGCTATGCCAATCATCCATAGACAGATAATTGTAAGGTATATTTTTCTCATGACGATGTATTGGGGTTTAAGAACTCGTATTCGCTTAATTTCAGGATGGTAATATAAATGGTTTCCTGTATATAGTAATCAGTATAAATACTTAGTAATCATAGGTTCCAAAGAGTATTAAACCTATTCTCTGTGAAACTCTTAAAGCTCTGTGTACTCTGTGTTAAAATCGCCTTAATTCGTGCAATTCGTGGCTAAATAACAGCCTAATAACACCTATTTAATGACTCAAATACCTCAGATTGGGGATTTAGTCGTACCTTTGCACGCTTAAATTAAAAGTTTTTATAAAATTTACTATGGCTTCAATCCGGAACATTGCAATTATTGCCCACGTCGATCACGGTAAAACTACACTGGTTGACAAAATTTTAAAACAGTGCCAGCTCTTTAAAGAACATGAAGAGATAGGCGAACTTATTATGGATAACAACGACTTAGAGCGCGAACGTGGTATTACCATTTTCTCTAAGAACGTTTCGGTTGCATATAAAGGAACCAAGATCAATATTATTGACACTCCCGGTCACGCTGACTTTGGTGGTGAAGTAGAACGTGTATTGAATATGGCCGATGGCGTGTTATTACTCGTTGATGCTTTTGAGGGCCCTATGCCTCAAACCCGTTTTGTACTGCAAAAAGCATTGCAAATGGGCCTTACCGCTATTGTGGTGGTAAACAAGGTTGACAAACCAAACTGTACCCCTGAAGAAACCCAGGAAGGTGTATTTGACTTGTTCTGCAAGTTAGATGCTACCGAAAAACAATTAGGCTTCCCTACCATTTACGGTTCATCTAAGCATGGCTGGATGTCGACCGACTGGTTGAAACCAACTACTGACATTAGCCCGCTGTTAGATACTATTGTTTCTTATTTCCCTGAGGCACCTGCTAACCCGGGTACTCCTCAAATGCAAATTACCTCTATCGACTATTCTACCTATACCGGTAAAATAGCTGTGGGCCGTATGTTGCGTGGTAACTTAAAAGTTAACATGCCTATATCATTGGTTCGCCGCGATGGAAAAATTGAAAAGAGCCGCGTAAAAGAACTTTACACTTTTGAAGGCCTTGGCAAAAAGAAAGTGGAAGAAGTACAAACCGGTGATATATGTGCTTTATTCGGGCTTGACAAATTTGAAATTGGCGATACCGTTGCCGATTTTGAAAACCCTGAAGGATTGAAACCTATTGCTATTGATGAACCAACCATGAATATGTTGTTCACCATTAACAACTCACCATTCTTCGGTAAGGAAGGTAAATATGTTACATCTCGCCACGTACGCGAAAGGCTTATACTGGAAACAGAAAAAAACCTTGCACTGCGTGTTGAAGAAACCGGTTCACCTGATGCCTTATTGGTTTATGGCCGTGGTATTCTTCACTTATCTATTCTGATTGAAACCATGCGCCGCGAAGGGTATGAGTTGCAGGTAGGACAGCCTAAGGTTATTATAAAAGAAATTGACGGCGTGAAATATGAGCCGTATGAAATACTTACCGTAGATACCCCTATCGATTCATCGAGCAAGGCTATTGATATTGTTACACAACACAAAGGCGATCTTATCATGATCGAGCCTAAGGGCGATTACCAACACTTAGAGTTTAACATTCCATCTCGTGGTTTAATTGGCTTGCGTAACCAAATGCTCACCGCTACAGCAGGTGAAGCAATTATTGCACACCGTTTCCACGAATACCAGCCATACAAGGGCAACATACCGGGCCGCAATGCGGGTGTGCTTATAAGCATGGAGAAAGGTGCTGGAACAGCTTATTCTATTGACAAATTACAAGACAGGGGTAAATTCTTTGTTGCGCCGGGAGATGAAATTTATGGCGGACAAGTTATTGGTGAACACGTTCGCCCTGATGACCTGGTTATAAATATTACCAAGGCAAAACAGCTTACCAACATGCGTGCAAGCGGCAGCGATACAGCTGTTAAACTTGCTCCTAAGATTGAGTTCTCACTTGAAGAAGCGTTAGAGTACATCCAGGAAGATGAATACGTAGAGGTAACTCCTAAGAGCATACGTATGCGTAAGATAGTATTGGATGAGAACGAACGCAAACGCAAAGAGAAATCAGCGGTTGCTGTAGGTTAATCCCTTAAAAAATACAAAGCCACAGATTCAAGGATCTGTGGCTTTTTTATTTGCTATTCCCATAAAGCAATAATTTTTTCGAATTGCAGTTGCGGTAACCCATTTGCAGTTTCATCGTATTACTACCTTTGTAACAGATGAATATCAGCATGAAAAACTTCAGAGGCATTATTGCAGCAGCATTATTACTGCTTAGCACTTCTGTATTTGCACAGAAAGATTCTACAGCCGGAGAATTTACATTGGGTATGCGCAGCACGGTAAGCAGCTTTACTGATGCCGGCAGCGTAGGTCTTGGTGCGGGCGGACAGTTCTGGATACGTATAACCAAGCACATGAACACGGTTTGGTATTCTGATTATATCAATACCAATATTCAAAGTATCGGCTTCCGCCGAGATGGGCATATTGGCTGGTCAGTAGTGTTTTATATGGATAAGGACCCGCTGTTGATGCATAAAATAACTCCCTATATATTGGCTGGCCAGTGTTTCGACTATACCAATGTATATTCCGATTACAATAAAAACAACGTAGAAAGATGGAGTGCAGCAGCGGCACAGGGAGGTATTGGCGCCACCTATAAACTAACTGATCACTTCGATCTTTCACTCATTGCACTCTATATGATGCATCTTGGCAAGCACGTTGAAACAGAAATTGACTACACCGAACAGGGTGAGAAATATCTTACTATCACTACACCACAGGGTGCTTCGCTCGATGGTCACTTGCTTATTACATTCAGTCTAAACTACATGCTAGGTAAACTATAATGAAGAAGCTGGTTGCAGTCATAGCGTTTTTTATAACGAGCATAACAGCATCTGTTGCACAGACAGATTCAGGTTTTGTACACAAAGGTATTTTGGCCGCTGTGGGCACAGTTGGTGTTGGTG